>OGWR01002533.1_pt1 | contig 12972 bp, 10 predicted proteins | sample 1576061 | NCBI WGS metagenome assembly OGWR01 (sample SAMEA3541511, study PRJEB24748) | human gut metagenome | biome: human gut; feature: human-associated habitat; material: faeces | place: China | collected 2012 | reverse complement strand
GACGGGTTACCTATTGATAAATCACCTCTCTTTCAAGGCAGCCTTGAAAAAGGTATCCTTGACGATGTGAAGGCCCGCGGTGCTGCGGCCCTGCGTGACTTCGCGGAGAAATTCGACCATATTCGTCCGGAGAACCTGCGCGTGCCGGTGGAAGCCATGAAGACCGCCGTCGACGAGTTGGATCCGGAAGTGCGTGCCGCCATCGAAGAATCCGTGCGCCGCTCCCGCGCCGTGTCCGCTTCCCAGGTGCCGGCGCCGTTCCACACCGATCTGGCTGAAGGCGCGCGCGTTTCCGAGCGTTGGATTCCGGTGCAGCGTGTCGGCCTGTATGTGCCGGGTGGCAAGGCCGTCTACCCGAGCTCCGTCATCATGAACGTGGTCCCGGCACAGGCCGCCGGCGTGGAATCCCTCGCCATCGCAACCCCGCCGAGCCGTAACAATGCCGACGGTCTGCCTGACAAGACCATTCTCGCCACCTGCGCCATTCTTGGCGTTGACGAAGTGTATGCGGTCGGCGGCGCTCAGGCCGTGGCCATGTTCGCTTACGGCGCCAAGGGATCCGAACCGCAGGACGGCGAAATCCTGTGCGATCCGGTCGACAAGATCACCGGTCCGGGTAACATCTTCGTCGCTACCGCCAAGCGCATGGTGTCCGGCATCGTCGGCATCGACGCCGTGGCAGGACCGACCGAAATCGCCATCATCGCAGACAAGGGTGCCAACCCGAGCTGGCTGGCCGCCGATCTGATCGGTCAGGCCGAGCATGACGAACTCGCCGGTTCCGTGCTCATCACCGACAGCGAAGAGATTGCCGAACAGGTGCAGGAGAACCTCAAGTACCGTGTGCCGCGCACCGAGCACTCCGAGCGTGTGAACACGTCGCTACGCGGACGCCAGTCCGGCATCATCCTCACCGATGGCATCGAGCAGTCCATTGACGCGGCCAATGCGTATGCCGCCGAACACCTTGAGGTCCAGACCGCCGACCCGGATGCCGTGATCGCCAAGATTCGCAACGCCGGTGCCATCTTCCGTGGCCCGTACTCTCCGGTGCCGCTGGGCGACTACATGTCCGGCTCCAACCACGTGCTGCCGACTTCCGGCACTGCACGCTTCGCCTCCGGTCTGGGCGTGCACACCTTCATGAAGCCGGTCGAAGTCATCGAATACGACGAGCAGGGATTGAAGACCCTCGCTGCTCGTGTGAACGCCTTCGCCGTTTCCGAAGATCTGCCGGCACACGGTGAAAGCGTGCTGAGCCGTTTCATCGACGATCCGTACAACAAGGAAACCATCAAGGAACAGGAAGAGCAGGCAGGCCTTCGATGAGTGAGACTTCCAGCAACGCCATTCCGGCATATCTTCCGCTGCGCAACGATCTGATCGGTGAGGAGCCGTACGGTGCGCCGCAATTGGACGTGCCGGTATGCCTCAACGTCAACGAGAATCCGTATGCGCCGGAACCGGCAGTGGTCGAAACCATCGCGCAGCGAGTCAAGGAAATCGCTCTGACGCTCAACCGTTACCCGGATCGTGAGCATATCGCGTTGCGTCAGGCATTCTGCGACTATCTCGAACGCGAGTCCGGCGTCAAGCTGGAAGTCGACCAGTTGTGGGGTGCCAACGGATCCAACGAGATCATGCTGCAGCTGTTCCAAGCTTTCGGCGGTCCAGGACGCATTGCGCTCGGCTGCGATCCGACGTATTCGATGTATCCGGAATACGCCCGCGACACGTTCACCACATGGAAGCTGGCGCACCGCAACGAGGATTTCTCGCTGAACGTCGACGCCACCATCAAGGCCATCGAAGACGTCAAGCCGGCCATGATCGTGCTCACCAGCCCGAACAATCCGACCGGCACACCGCTGAAGATGGACGATCTCAAGCGCGTGCTCGGCGCCGCCGAAACCGCTGAAGTGGCCGGTGCCGCCGAAGGCGTGCATCCGGTGGTCGTGGTGGACGAAGCCTACATCGAATTCCGTGATCCGGGTACGCCCACCGCGCTCGAACTCATCGGCGAGTATGAGAATCTCGCCGTGAGCCGAACCATGAGCAAGGCGTTCGCCTTCGCAGGCGCGCGAGTCGGCTATCTGGCCGCCAACAAGGGCATTATCGACTGTGTGCGCATCGTGCGTATGCCGTACCACCTGTCGGCCGTCACCCAGGCAGCCGCGCTTGCCGCGTTCGAACATACCGACGAACAGCTCAGCCGTGTGGCGCATCTGCGTGACACCCGCAATCAGACCGCGGCATGGCTCAAGGAACAAACCTACAAGGGCCAGCCGCTCGAAGTGGCCGAGACGCAGTCCAACTTCATTCTGTTCGGCGGTCATTTCGACGATCGCGACCGCATCTTCGACGAACTGCTCAAGCGTGGTGTGCTCATCCGCACCGTCGGCCCTGACGGCTGGATGCGCGTATGCATGGGCACCGACGAGGAAATGGCGCGTTTCCGTGAAGCCTTGGTCGAAGTGTTGCGTATTGTGGAACAAGACTGAGCACATACGGGACTGAACCAACACAACAGGACCGAACATTTTCCAAAAGGAGTCGCAACATGGCGCGTACTGCAACCATCGTTCGTGAAACCAGCGAATCCAAGGTCGAACTGAGCCTGAATCTCGACGGCACCGGCAAAACTGACATCGACACGTCGGTGCCGTTCTACAACCATATGATGACGGCGCTCGGCAAGCATTCGCTGATTGACCTGACCATCAAGGCCACGGGTGACACCGACATCGACGCGCACCATACCGTCGAAGACATCGCCATCGTGTTCGGTGAGGCGTTGAAGCAGGCGCTGGGGAACAAGCGCGGCATCCGTCGCTTCGCTGATGCGACCGTGCCGTTGGACGAGGCGCTTGCCAAGGCCGTGGTCGATATTTCCGGGCGTCCGTACTGCGTGTGCACCGGCGAGCCGGAAGGCTTCGAATACTGCATGATCGGCGGCCATTTCACCGGCTCCCTCGTGCGTCACGTTATGGAATCCATCGCCATGCATGCCGGAATCTGCCTGCATCTGCAGGTGATCTCCGGCCGTGATCCGCACCACATCGCCGAAGCCGAGTTCAAGGCCTTGGCACGTGCGCTTCGTTTCGCCATCGAGTCGGATCCGCGTGTCGACGGTATTCCGAGCACGAAGGGCGCTCTGTGATGAGCGACGATCGAAATAACGATTTCGACGATTTCCAAGGATTCGATGGATCAAACGATTTCGGTGACCTCAACGCCGACGGCATGCATTTCAGCGAAGAGGAACTGGAAGCGGCCATGGCCGGCTTCGAGCAGGAATTCAAGGATGCCGAAGCGTCCAAGCATGAGCGGGCGGACAATCCGCCATCTGAAGCTTTCGATTCCTCCGAAGCTTCCGATAACGCGGAATCCTCCGAATCCTCCGAATCCTCCGAATCCTCCGAATCCTCGGAAGTCGACGACATGCTCAACGCGGCTGAGGATTCGTTGAAATTCGAAGACGAGCTGCAGGGACTGCTTGGCAATCGCGCGAAAGTGGCGGTGATCATCACCAGACTGACCTCGCCACGATTGCTGTCGGCATTCTGTGAATTGTCCGACATTTCCGCGCAATGCATCGGATCGGCGCAAGGTGCTGTCGCGGTGCTGCGCAATCTCGACGGAGACGGTCCGGAAGCGGCGGTCAAAGACATGACGATCGTCGTTGCCGGCATGCCCGCGATTCTTGCCGTCAACCGTGCGGACAAGCTCGAAGCGACGATGTACGTGGAAGGCAGAGCGGGCAAAACCTTCGCTCCGCCGGTGCTATTCACCTCCACCGCGCCGTTCGTTGAGGATCTCATGCTGGGCATCACCGATATGAACGCGCTGGAACAGGCGGATATGACCATTTTCGATTCCGCTGACCTTGATCGGGATGCGGCGATGAGCATTATCGCCGAGCATACGCGGTTCGGACGCGGCACATCAAGCATCAGTTAACGACGGTAAACGCGAGTCATCCTGCCGAACATGCGTTATGCGACACAAGACGACTCGCGCCACAGAACAACGAATGACACAAGAAGGAGAACGCCCATGACTTCCGTGGTGGTTTTCGATTATGGTTTCGGCAACGTGCGTTCCATGGTTCGTGCACTGGCTGATCTCGACCTTGACGTGACCCTCACTTCCGACCATCGGCAGGCCTTGGAAGCCAACGGTCTGGTAGTGCCCGGCGTGGGCGCTTTCGGCGCATGCATGGAAGGACTCAAGTCGGTGGGCGGAGACACCGTGATCAAGGATCGTCTGCGTGCCGGGCGACCGGTGCTCGGCGTGTGCGTGGGCGAGCAGATCATGTTCGAACGCGGTATGGAACACGGCACCGGCACTCCGGGCCTTGGCCTGATCAAGGGCGACGTGGAACTGCTTGACGCCGATGTGGTGCCTCACATGGGATGGGACACCGTCGAGGCGCCGGAAGGTTCCGTGCTCATGAAGGGTGTGGAAGGTGAACGTTTCTATTTCGTACATTCCTTCGCCGCGATGAGCGTCGCTCCCGCCGACACGTCCGGCGACCAGCTTGATTTCGGTGACGCCGAGGAGCGCGTGACCTGGTGCACGTACGGACGTAGCCGTTTCGTGGCGGCCTACGAGCGTGGTCCGCTGTTCGCCACGCAGTTCCACCCTGAAAAATCCGCCGAAGCGGGCTCGCAGCTGCTGCGCAATTGGATTGCGACGTTCTGATGGTGCGAGATCGCCGATGATTGTTTCGACGATGCTTTGACATATACGCTTTTAAAACGACCACTTGGTACATTTATTTGCGATTGCCGTTTAGTGGCGGTCGGTTGATCACAGAGAGGTACAGACATGTCTTTGACATTGCTTCCCGCAGTCGATGTTCGTGATGGCAAGGCCGTTCGCTTGCGCCAAGGCGAATCCGGTTCGGAAACCGATTACGGTTCGCCGCTGGAGGCTGCCCGCACGTGGGTCGAGTCCGGTGCGGAATGGATTCATCTGGTCGACCTTGACGCGGCATTCGGCACGGGCAACAACCGTGACCAGCTGCGCGCCATCGTCAAGGAGCTTGGCGACAAGGTCAATATCGAAATGTCCGGTGGCGTGCGCGACGACGCATCCCTCGACGCAGCTTTGGAAGCAGGCGCCGCCCGTGTGAACATTGGCACGGCAGCGCTTGAGAATCCGGATTGGACCGCTTCCGTCATCAAGAAGTACGGCGATCGCGTGGCCGTTGGCCTTGACGTGCGCGGCCACACCCTCGCAGCCCGCGGATGGGTGAAGGAAGGCGGCGATCTGTTCGAAACCATGGCGTTCCTGGATTCCGTTGGCTGCTCTCGTTACGTGGTCACCGACGTGGCTCGCGACGGCATGATGAGCGGTCCGAACATCGATCTGCTGCGTGAGGTTGCGGAACGCACTGATGCGAAGGTCACCGCGTCCGGTGGCATTTCCAAGCTCGATGACCTGCGCGCCATCAAGGAACTTGCCGATCTGGGCGTGGATTCCGCGATTCTCGGCAAATCGCTGTATGCGCGCGCCTTCACTTTGGAAGAGGCGCTTGAAGTCGCACGTTGAGCATTGTTCGCAAACCCATGACGATACGGCCGTCCACAACGTGGACGGTCTCGTCATATTCGGCGCGTGTTAACGACTTTCGTAACATGCGCATGGAACGATGGGGCACTATGGATAAACAGCAAGAGTTTGCTTTGCGCACAGTCGAAGAACGCGACGTGCGCTTCATTCGTTTGTGGTTCACGGATGTGTTGGGAACGCTGAAGTCCGTGGCTATCGCACCGGCTGAATTGGAAGCTGCGTTCGAGGAAGGGCTCGGATTCGACGGTTCCGCGGTGGAAGGCCTCACCCGTGTGTCCGAAGACGATATGATCGTCAAGCCCGACCCGTCGACATTCCAGATTCTGCCGTGGCGTGGAGGCCCGCAAGGCACCGCGCGCATGTTCTGCGACGTGCTTACCCCTGATGGCGAGCCGTCGTTGGGCGATCCGCGTCATGTGCTGAAGCAGGCTCTATCGAAAGCCAAGGAAAAAGGCTTCACCTTCTACGTGCATCCGGAAATCGAATTCTATCTGTTCGAAAGACAGGATGATTGGTCCCAGACGCCAACCCCAATCGATGAGGGCGGCTATTTCGACCATGTGCCGCGCAGTCCAGGCATGGACTTCCGCCGCGCCACCGTCAACATGCTCGAACAGATGGGCATTTCGGTGGAATACTCGCATCATGAGGCGGGTCCAGGCCAGAACGAGATCGATCTGCGTTATGCGGACGCGCTCACCACGGCCGACAACATCATGACCTTCCGTACCGTCGTCAAAGAGATTTCGCTGGAGCGCGGCATTCACGCCAGCTTCATGCCGAAGCCGCTTTCCGACGCTCCAGGTTCCGGCATGCATACCCACTTGAGCCTGTTCGAAGGCGACGCCAACGCGTTCTACGAGGCGGGCCAGGAATTCAACATGTCCGTCACCGCACGCCAGTTCGCGGCCGGCATTCTGTACCACGCGGCTGAAATCTGCGCGGTCACTGACCAGTACGTCAACTCCTACAAGCGCCTGTGGGGCGGCAACGAGGCTCCGAGCTATATCTGCTGGGGCCACAACAACCGTTCCGCGCTGCTGCGCATTCCGCAGTACAAGCCAGGCAAGGGCAATTCCGCCCGCATGGAATTCCGTGCGCTCGACCCGGTCGCCAACCCATACCTCGCATATTCGGTGCTCTTGGCAGCAGGCCTTGACGGCATCGACAAGCAGATGCAGTTGGGCGAGCCGACCAGCGACGACGTGTGGGAGCTTACCGATGCGGAACGTCAGGCCATGGGCATCCAGCCATTGCCGGAGTCTCTTGACGAGGCGTTGAAGGTTATGGAGAAGTCCGACTTCGTGGCCGGAGTGCTCGGCGAGCATGCCTTCGAATACTTCCTGCGCAACAAGCGTCAGGAATGGGAGGAATACCGCAAGCAGGTCACTCCTTTCGAACTGAAGAAGTACCTGCCGAAGCTGTAAGCGAACCGCAATCGTTTCATCAAAGACCGTTGTCGCAATCATGAGAAAACTGATTGCAACAACGGTCTTTTGCTTTCCGAATGATTATTTGAATCTTCTTTTGATGTTTCTGCAAGTATCGGATTAAAGTTCCAATGACTCAATTGACCGTAAATTAACGGTTTTGCGAAGAATCTCATCACCATAGTCAGAAAATATGAATGTCACAGGCGAGTTGCTTTGTGTTTCAAAAGCGACTGTCGTCGTCATTTTCACGCCGGGAGTGACCTTGCGTGTTGTGGAATAGCTATCATCGTCAAGATACGTGCTATGCAACTCAGTGCCGTCTTGGGTCGCGGAAACATCCATATAGTTCAGGAAAGCCCGGTATTTGCTTCCATTTTCGACATACCAGGATATGCGTGCGAACGCTATGTCATGATCGGCATATGAGGGGCTTGTCTTCTCAATGGAGTCTACGCGGAAATGCAGGGTGCTTTCGTCATAATCGGTTACGGATCCGTCTTCGTCGAAATTCGAAGCGTCCACTTGTTCGGGCTGAGGGACGGCCGCATAATCAATATGTTTCAAGGATCCTTCTATGTCGACTTCGTCAAAGGAAAACGCGGCGCGAACAACATTATGCTGCGAATAATTCATCAGCTGAACCACAACTGGTGAATTGGTGTCCGTAAGAACGAAACTGCTGGTGGTCTGCGAGCTTTTCTCCGGTTTCATTTCGGCGCCGGAGAACTCCGTGCGGTCGGAATCCTCGTTGGAAGTGAATGCAGGGGCAAGCTCGATGCCGTTTTGCATGACCATCAGATCTGCGACGGCATGAGGATACATCGTTTTCTTGCCGATGTTCGTGCAGGTGAGCAAAACCGTGAGCGTGGCGTCGCCGTTCAAATCCTCCGGACCTGTCTGCACGCCTTCGATGTTCACTTCCAATGCTTTTCCTCCGGTGGAGTAGAGCTTTCCAACGTCTTCGCTGACGGTTTCCTGTGTGGACAGCTCCTCGAACTGGCTTGTGGATCCATCGAAATCGGAGATGATGTTTGACATGCTGTCAGAAAGCATTCCGCCAATCGACGCTATTACAGCGATGATGATAACGATCCCCAAAACGGTGACGAAGCCGTTTTTATGGCGGCGTTGCTTCTTGTCGGAAGTGGATTGGAACTCGCGTGTGGCTCGTTCCGTTTGTATGCGCGGCGGATTATAGGGCTGCGATGGGCGTCCTTGCGGGTTCTGCGGGTTTTGCTGATTTTGCCGCAACGCCTGTTGCAAGCTTTGCTGCATGGACTGGGCATACCGCATGGTTTGCGTGGACCAGTCGTTCAACATGGTTTGGAGCGTGTCTCCTCGTGTGGACTGATCGCCTTGCGCCTGTTGAGATCTACCGTCTTGCTTGGATCGGGTGTTTTGTGGGGCCTGCCTGTTGCGCGATGCCTGATCGCTCTGCGCGGGTTTCACATATCGCCGCTGGACATAGGATTCACGCCGCGCATGGTCACGGTTCACCTGATCAGACAGGCGTTCGGCGTTGCTGCTGGGATCGATGTAATCGGAACCCTTGAATGGGTCGATATAGTCGTTGTTGTTGAGTAGGCCCATGTAAGGCTCCTTCTGGTCAGTCCCTTCCATGAGCAATTGTATCGAAAAATCAGCCTCGAGGAGAGCCGAACATCGAATTGTAGATGATTGCGAAATTACGATTGCCGTAAGTCGAACAGGCATCGCCTTCGCCGACTCCCGCATCCAATGCGGCTGCATTCGGCTGATAAGGCGTGTAAATGTACAGCAGTGCGGTCGCCTTGTTTTCGATGTACACGTTGCTGCCACCGCAGCTGGCGTCCGGATTGTATTGAATATAGTTGAGCGTGCCCGCATGGTATCCATAGCGATCCTCATGTTGCACGTAATACTGGTAGCGTTTCGCCGCGCCATACACCTGTTTGAAAAAACCTGCATATTCCGGGTCACAGTTCGCGTCGTCCGGGCAGCTCAATCCCATGGCCGACTTGAATTGGAAGTCGCTTGGATCGGTGGCGGTAAGCAGATGCTGCTCCTTTTGCAGCACGGTGAGCAACACTTTTTGACTGATGCCGCACGCCTTTCCCGACTTGTAGATGATCGCCGCGGCGCTTTCGTTCGGCTTTCCCTCGTATGCTTCGCAGTATTCGTTGGCAGGTTGTGATTCGGTGCTAAACGTCATGGATTTCAAGCATTTCTCGCCGCTGCATGTGGCACCCTGTTTTTCGATGATGGCGTTCACCTGCTGCTCGCTCAACGCGTTCCCGTTGAAGAACAGACCATCTGAAATGATGTTGCCCGGATTGAAATCGTATTGCGTCTGCAATTGTTCCTGCGATGCGACCGCTTCATCCACTTGCACACGCCAACCGACGAATCGCACCAATCCAACGATCAACGCTAGCGCGACGATACTGGCTATCAGTGTTTTGCCGACTATGAGGATGCGTTTTGGGGTGTTTGCTTTTTTCCAGGCGTTACGGAGTTTGGTGAGACTTGGCTGGTTGTTTTTCTTGGGTTTGCGGTTGTTTTTTGCTGTGGTGGTTGTTTTGCGTGTCATCGCGCGTCATTGTATCGCGTTTGTCTTATCGTTTGTTTGACGATTGATTCGTCAATCGATTGACGTGAGAAGCTTTAATGAAAATGCGAGTTTGGCAAGGCGTGGGGAGTTCGAGGGGCTATGGAGGAGAAGAGTATGGCGAAGAGTGATGTGGCGAAGGAACGGTTTTTCAATCTGCCTGTGATGGTGCTGATCTCGCTGAGTTTCATGCTGGGCATGAGCGAGTTCATCGTCGTTGGCATTCTGCCGGATATCGCGGCTGGCTTGAAAGTGTCGGAGGTGACGGTCGGCAATCTTGTGTCGCTGTTCGCGTTCGTGTATGCGCCGGTCACGCCGCTCGGCTCGGCATTGTCGGCTCGTTTTCCGCGTTTTGCCACGCATCTGACGCTGGTTGGGGTGTTTCTTATCGGCAATGTGCTGTGCGCGTTCGCGTCGAATTATGGCGTGCTCGTAGTGGCGCGAATCCTCATCGCGCTGGTGTCCGGCACGCTGGTGGCCATTGCCATGACGTACGCGCCCGATGTAACAACGGAACAGTACCGCACGAAGTTCATCGCATGGGTGTTTTCCGGATTCTCCATCGCATCCGTGGTGGGCGTGCCGGTTGGCACGTGGGTTGCGAACACATTCGGCTGGCGTTGGGCGTTCCATTTGGTGAACGTGCTTACGGTGGTGCTTATTGTGCTCATGGTGATGGTGCTGCCGCGCAACAGCCGTATTGTGAAGATTGGTTTTCTGCCGCAATTCCGCCTGTTTTTCGACCGTCGTATTCAGTTGGGCGTGCTTGCCGTGGTGTTTGGCGCGGCGGCAACTTACGTGTTCTATACGTATCTGACGCCGATCATGCGAGACGAAGTGCATGTTCCCGAACAGTATTTAAGCGTTGGCCTGGTGATTTTCGGCGCGGCCTGCCTGTGGAGCAACCTGTATGGCGGCAAGCTTGCCGACCGTGGCAGGGGAGTGGAACCGCTGACGCATATTCGTCCGATCTACTGCGCGCACGCCGTGCTTATGGCATCGCTGATCGTAACGCATTGGGTGCCGGTGTATGGTGCGTTGCTGCTGGTGGTGCTTGGCATGTTCATGTATTTGCAGAATTCCGCCTCGCAGGTGCTATATATGGATGTTGCCTCTCAGTCGCATCCGGGATCGTTGAATCTGGCTGCGTCGCTCAATTCCATGTCGTTCAACATCGGCATTGCGCTCGGTTCCGCAGTCGGAGGTGTGGTCAATGGCCATTTCGGACTGATGTGGCTGGGGCCGGTCGGCGCGCTGTTCCTGGTATGCGCCATCGCCATCACCACGATGCTGCGCCCGTTCGTCGCGCAGGAACGCAAGTTCTATGCTGATATATGACGGGGAACGCTGTGGTCAGCCGAGCGGCTTCCACTGATCGGTGTCATTGACGTCTCCGAACGACGCGCCGTTCGCCACCCAACAGCTTTGCATTTCCGCGTTTGAGAAATCCACTGTGGTGGGCTGGTTTTTGGCGTGCGCGTCCAGATCCTTCTTGTACGCTTCCTTGTCGTAGTTTTTCGGCACGATACCGGCCTTATGAAGGCAATCGACCATGGCTTGGTCGCCATCGGAAAGCATGCCGGGATTGCCGATCTGCATCTGGTATACACCGGTCACCGCAATGACTTCAGTGTTATAGCATTTGTTCTCATCCTCGTTGAACTTCTTGCGCTGTTGGTCGCTCATGCCGGTGGCATCCCGCATGGCGATCATGTACAGGCCATTGGAGAACTGCCTGAGCATCGGTGTCGTATACCCATAGCCGGTCACGCACTGCTTGTAATTCGACCAGGCAAGCTCGTAATCCGGTTTCGATACGCTTCCCGACTTTCTGGAACGCTTCAGAATCGTTTTCTGTGCGTCACTCATGGGATATTTGGTATCGGGTTTGGCGTCCAAATCAAGAAGGAAATCGATGTAATCCGGTATCGAATTCGCGATTTTGGTCTTGGAAGCGTCACTGCCGGCACTTTCAGTCTGCTGTTGCGTATCCTGCCGATCGCCGACCGCCCCACAACCCGTGCAGCCGATAAGCATGGCGAGGAAGCATACGATGGCTACGCTTCCTCGCCATGTACCCATATTCAGTTGCATCATCGCCATCTCCTTTCTCGTGATAGACGAGCCTTGATGGGGTTCCGTTGTTTGTTTTTTGTATTGCCTTAGCTGGAAGTTTTCGCAGGTCTCCACACCTTATCGCTTTCCATAGTGGTGATGCCGAGCGCGGCCAGACAGCTTTGGACTTTGGGATCCGAGTAATTCAGCTCAGTGTGCTCGTCCTGCAAGCGGTTTTTCTCGTCTTGCTCGAACAGTTTCTTCGTATAGCCTTTCGGTGCCACATTCTCCCTCTTCAAGCAATTGACGGCCGCTTGATTGACATCGTTGATCATTTGCGGATTGCCCAATTGGAGGGCATATGTGTCATTGATGTAGATCACTTCCGTGTTGAAACAAACGCCATCGTCTTTGTTGAATTTGTTTCGTTGTTCGTCGGTCATGCCCTCGGCGTTTATTCTGGCGACGAAATACAGGCCATTGGGATAACGGTCAAGTACTGGGGTTGAATACCCTTTGTCGACCACGCATTGTTTGTAATGGGACCAAGCGAGTTCGTAATCGGTAGAGGACACGCCTCCAGCCGCTTCCGAACGTTTGAGAATCTCCCGTTGGGCTTTGGTCATCGGATACGTCGCGCGAGGATCGTCATTGTCTTTGATCACCGATGCTATATATTGCTTGATCGGTTCGGAAGAAGTAGTTCCACCGCCTTCGGGAGATGATGCTGTATCGGAGACTTGTCTTGAGCATCCGGACAAAAGTAATACTACCGTCAGACCGATGGCCATGCAGCGGCAACTCATCGAAAAGTTTGTCATATACCTCTGCTTTGTTTGTATCTTTGACAATCTAGGAGAGCCTCACGAGTATTGGTAGTGTTCCATAGCATATTCCGACAGCCAGTACTGATGCGGAGATCGTTTTCACCAATTTATTCTGTTTCATCCAGGACATCATCGTCCACCTTTCATCGTGTTAGAACTCGGGCAATCGGTAATTCGTCGGATGAGAGGCAGCGCAGCTCTGGTGAAATTCTGCCATCCGAAGTCAAGATGGATGGCCCACGCACGCATTCCGCTGGACTGACGTGCAGGGGGTGTTCGGCGGTTGACTTTTTCGGGACTGACCTGCTGTTCAAGCATCTTGATTTCGTGGCGGAACTTGGTTCACCATCGTGGTATGCGGACCGTCCGGCTGCGGCAATCGACATTGTCGCCGTTTACCGCAGTGGGTACCAAATCCGCTCATCCGAGGCGGTCACGTTCACTCCGGCCGTCACCAAGCAGGTCAGCGCCTTCCTGTTATCGCGCAGTCCTG
>OGWR01002527.1_pt1 | contig 13028 bp, 7 predicted proteins | sample 1576061 | NCBI WGS metagenome assembly OGWR01 (sample SAMEA3541511, study PRJEB24748) | human gut metagenome | biome: human gut; feature: human-associated habitat; material: faeces | place: China | collected 2012 | reverse complement strand
TCAAAATTATGCCTTATACATAATTAATCCTATCTTTGTGTCGTTCAAACAAGGCTATTTAAGAACAACGTTTAAGAACCAAAGTTATAAATCATTGAAGCACAACACTTTTGAGCAAAAGTAATTCTTTTCTTTAGACCATACAAGAAAATAGAGAGAATATTAACATTTGTATATTAATAGGTGCTAAGAAAAAGTTTCATCATTATTTCATTCATTCTCAACTAAATAAGAAAAAAAATGATGATTTACTCGAAAAATATTCAGCAAATTATTTGTTTGTTTCAAAAAAAGCCGTACCTTTGCACCCGTTAAACATCGCGGAGTGGAGCAGTTGGTAGCTCGTTGGGCTCATAACCCAAAGGTCATTCGTTCGAGTCGGATCTCCGCAACTAAAGATAAGAAGAATCGCAGAAATGCGGTTCTTCTTTTTTATGACGACTCTTCTTTACTGGTTTTATTCACAACCTAATTTCAGTTATCAACAAGGATATCAACAAAGTTATTAACAGGTTAATTTGCTTATAACAAGACAATTAAGCATATAGACTCCTTTTCTATCAACAAGGCAGTATTTAGTTATTCACCATACAAAAGCCGGCTGATTCATGAGGGATCAGCCGGCTTTTATGTTCCTTCGAAAAAGGGTATCCTATTGATGTTTATAAAACTTCAGTATCTTTTTCGCATAACGTTTTCCTAATAACAGTTGTGCTTCCGTATTAAAATGAGGGTCTTTCTCATCTTTATACCATCCCAATCCTTTCGATGATACCCAATCGGAATAGGGAATAAATGAAGAAACTTTTTTAATCATCTGATTAAAGGGGACTGTACCTGCTTCTCTTTTCGTCCAGTTCCATTGTGAAATCTGTCCTACAACAACCGGTAGATCCGGCATGTCCAGATCTTCCCGCAAGTCTTTCACCAAAGAAATCAGTTTCTGTTTATACGCTTCCGGATTCGAACAATCGGCTTCTCCCTGATGCCAAAGGATTGCTTTCAAAACACCTCCCTGCTTCATTGCAATCCGAACCCGGGAAAGAGCTTCTTCATAATATCCGTCTTTACTCCCTTTTAGCCAGGAGTTGATGGATGAGCCTCCACGCGCATTTACTACCAGCCCGACAGGACGTTTCGTTTGTCGGGCCATCTCTTTAGCAAAGCCGTAAGCCGGTCCCAAACGCTGCATTGACAAATCTTTCCGAACTGTAGAATAACGATTGAGAGGATTTACTGCCGGTTCAAAATTCCCCTTATCATTCAATAGATACACATTTTGGAGGGTATCCATGACTTCCGGAGTTAATGTTGCACGCCCCGCCATGTTGGATTGTCCGATGCATACATACAAGTCAAAAGAAGACGGAACATTCTCCTTTACATTCCCGGCAAAAGCAAATAAAGATTGCAGGAGGAGAAAAGACAGTAAATAAATAGACCTAAGCATATTGACAGTGTTTATGATTAATAGTTTCTATAAATACGGATAGCGTTCAGAATAGGTTCTCCTTCTTTTTTATGAAAGTCAACACTCAATCCTTTTCCATCCTTCACCGTTACTACAAATTTCTTGATAACAGCACGGGCATATCCGTAATCACGAGCTATGTTGAAATCATCCAAAACAGTCGTTCCATTCATTGAAATTCCGAAGCTACGGTTTCCGGCAAACGTCTGTTCCGAGTCAGCTCCCAGATTATAAACCAACGCTTCCCTCTCTTTGTCCGACTCCAATTCTGCCCAGTACAAATATACGGAATATTCTCCATTCGGTACATCAGCTTTAAAAGATTTTATTCCAACACGTTGAGTCTGGAAGATTGGATTCATATCCGTTCCCAGAATGTCAATATCCGAACCAAGCATACTGCCGAATCCTGTTTTACGACGATAAGAAGTTCCGCCTACAAATCCCCAGCTACCGGGCTTATACTCCTGCTCGGGAATCCATGCTACATTTGCTGTACGGTCTTCAAAATATCTCGGAGAACCCAACATTACATTTATTTCCGTAAATGGAATCGCTTCGTCTTCCAACTGTGAGCCTACCAACTGGAACTGAATCCGGAGCATATCCCGCAATTTGCTATCACCAGCCACAGCAACCGCTTCCAGGAGATTCTCCCCACCAACGAACGGTACATCGAACAAAGCATAATTATCTTCCACCTTTTTCTTTCCCAGACTCTTATTGTTCACAAACAGCTCTACTTCTTCCGCATTGGAGAATACAGGAACAGACTGAATACATTCTTTCTGTGCAGTATTCACCACTCCCCCACGGCTTTTCCACTCCCGATTACCTATAACAAGTATCGGACGACGTGACAAAGCTGTCTTATAAAACCAATAAACATCTTTCTTCTCCCTGTTTAATCCGACAACTCCTTTATTGTTTACATGAGGAACAGCATCGACACGGGATTCGGAATAAAAATCATTCAGATTCCACAGACTGGAACCGGCAATAAACGGACGTTTCATCATTTCACGAAGATAATGTTTATGATACACCAAACCATATTCCTGTGAGAAGTCGAAACGTTCCGGCTGGTAGGAATGAAGTCCCGGATCTACTCCCGGTCCATATTCCGTAACCATCAACACTTTTCCCTTGTATACCTTATGGGCACGGTCGAGCAAACGTTGAAACTCATTGATATCCGGCTCATACCAGCCTTGATACAGGTTCCACCCCTGAATCATCGGAATTTCGGTCAGATGGGCATCTTCGTAATATTGAGGCATATTATGATAAGCCATCATGGTATATCTTGAAGGATCTTCCTCGCGGATGGTCGCTTCCAAGGCACGGGCTACTTTTTCAGTAAAGCGGTAGTAATCTTCCAATTGCTTGCCTTCGGTATAAGGGCGACGCAGAAAAATCTCATTCATATACCCCCAAATCATAACAGAAGGGCGGTTGAAATCCTGACGTACCATTTCTTTAGCCATCTCAACGGAGTTCTGCAAAAACTCTTCAGTTTCCGTAACAGCATTGACAACGGGGATTTCAACCGAAGTCACAATACCCAGTTTATCACACATTTCCATGATTACAGGATCTTGGGGATAATGTGACACACGCAGGAAGTTCCCTCCCATCTCTTTCAACAGTAGTACATCCTGTACATGCAACTCGTCGCGCAAGGCATTTCCTTTCTGAAAATAATCCTGATGCCGGGCAGTTCCGATTAGTTTACGTCCTTTGCCATTCAGGAAAAAGCCCTTTTCCGAATCAAATTTAAACCAGCGCAAGCCTAACGGATTCACCACTTCATCCAGCAAAGTACCTTTTTTCTTATCGAGAATACGCGTATATACCATATACCGATAAGGATCGTCTATATCCCACAAACGGGGCGAATCTATTTTTATCTTTTTAGAGATGTCTGTCTTTGTTTCACCGGATGCCAGCTTTATTTCCGCATGAGTCTTTTTCACTTCCTTACCATCCGCATCGCAGATTACATTTTCCACCCTGATTTCTGCAGGTTGGAGTGTATTATTCGTCAGTAATGTAGTAATTTCTACCGAGGCTGCGGAGTTGTTCACTTCGGGTGTACGGATATAAACTCCTGACGAAGCATAATCATTCGTTGCAATGTGCACCGGATTCATAAACTGCAGATAGACATCCCGGTAGATACCGCCAAAGAAAGTAAAATCGGCAGATAAGGGAGGAATATTCGGATTATAGACATTGTTCACATAAATGGTAAACAGGTTTTCCTGTCCATAACGCAAATGGGAAGTGATGTCAAAACAGAAACGGGTATACCCTCCTTTGTGTTCTCCCACGAACTGACCGTTCAGATAAAATCGTACTTCCTGATTGGCTCCTTCAAAATAGATCACTGCCTGACGTCCCTCCTGGCTTTTATCTACAAACAATTGTTTCCGGTACCAAGCCGGTCCCCGATAAAATCCCGGAGTTTCGTCGTCTGCATCTTTATTATTCCATGTATGAGGTATATTGACCGTCTCCCAAGAAGAGTCGTCACAGCCGGCCAGCTGCGCTTCAAACGGAGATCCTTTTGTAAATTTCCATCCGTCGTTGATTGTGTATACCACACGCTGTTGCGCCTGTGCCCATCCCACAATAAACAATAGAATAAAAATATAGAGAAACTTCTTCATAATCGATATATACTTATAATTAAAACTTTATTTTTACTTCTCTACCTGTGTAGACGCACTCTTTGCTATCAAGAGCTGCACCTTCAGGCAGATATAATTTCACACGCATTTTTATTTGTTCCGGCATACCGGGATAAGTTCCCTCACGCAGTCCAATAGTCAATGTCCGTTCCGAATCTTTCCATTGCATCGGCACTTTCGAACATACACCCTCTTCATAGCGGTAGGAATCACCTTCATCCTCATACCATAAAAAAGCAGCATCCGCTCCTCCATAGATACGCAATTCCAGTTCACGATCGGGATATTCCATCGCATATTGTTTCACTTCTGCCAAAGGCAAGATAGAACCAGCCTTCACATAGAGCGGAAGTATGTCGAGGATATTTGTCTGCATTTGTTCTCTTCCTCCTTCAAAAGCTTCTCCGGTCCAGAAGTCATACCAATATTTACCGCTATGTTCCGGCAGATAAATACAGATGTTCTTTTCTTCCGATTGCGGATGAAATACCGGACGCACCAATAAGGAAGTACCGAACATATAGGCATTATCAATATCAAATGTCCGGGTATCTGTTGTGAAATCCATTGCCAAACCTCTCAACATGGTATAATTATTGGCGGTTACCTGATGGGACATTGAGTAAATGTATGGCAACAGACGGTAACGCAGATAAATATACTTCACTTGATTATCATAAGATAATGTCCCCTCTTCACCGAATTGCCAAATTTCACGCGGCACATTCGTACCGTGAGCACGGAAGATAGGAGTAAATGCGCTAAACTGGAACCAACGGGAATATAACTCTTTATAATCATTACTTTTCAGTCCGTCGGGATATTTTGCATCCCGTTCTGTGACAAAGAATCCTCCCGTATCGGAAGTCCAATACGGAATACCGGACATAGACAAGTTTAAGCCGGCAACCAGTTGTTTGTGCATATTCTCCCATGAAGCCGAAACGTCACCCGACCATACGGCTGTACCATAATGCTGTTGCGAGGCAAAGGCGGAACGAGTTAGGATAAATATACGCTTCTGATCGCTCTCGGCGCGCAGGCGTTGATAGAAGTCCTTTAGCATTTCTAAAGAATAAGTGTTCAGATAACGGTGGAAGCTACCCAGATAAGTATTACCTGCCGATTTGGTCTTTTCTTCCTGCTTCAACTGTGTGAATCCATCCCGGAAAGATGGTTCCGTTGCATCCATCCACCAAGCATCCACACCCATATCATAGAGTCCTTTCTTGAGGTATTGCCAGAAAATATCCCTCGCGACAGGATTGTAGGCATCAAAAACCTTATAACCTGCCCATGTAGGTTCACTAAACAATGCACCGATAGAATCCAAAGACTGATAGACAGCCGTTTCCGGTCCGAATCCGGGCCATACGGAAAGCATAAAATGAACATGGTCCTGTTGATGCAGTTCATCAATAACTTGACGGGGATGATTAAAGTTTGCCGGATGGAAGGTCAGGCTGTTCCAATGAGGTTTGTCTCCCCAATATTCCCAGTCCTGCACAATGTTATCCAACGGAATTCCCCGTTTACGGTATTCTTTAACGACTGCCTTCAATTCATCGAACGACTTATAACGTTCTTTGGACTGCCAGAAGCCATACACCCATTTTCCAAACATCGGCACGTCCCCCGTCAATTCCCGATAACCGGCAACGACTTCGTCCATATTCTTACCATAGACAAAATAATAGTCGGAGGCATCACCTACTTCGGAAGTAAATGAGTAGCCCTCCTTCGTATCTTCAAACTTCGTAGAAGAATAATTATCCCATAAGACACCATATCCGTTGGTCGAAATAAGGAACGGATTGACAATATCCATATTGGCCTGTAACAGAAGTACGGATTTCCCCCGGTAGTTCATGATTCCATTCTGATACTGTCCCAGTCCGTAAATGGCCTCATCCTCGGTAGGAACAAAGCATTGAGTGACTTCGAGACATTGTTCACCTCCGGCAACCGAACGTTTGAAGTTCCGTGCCTTTCTATCCCCTTTCTCTTTTAGTAATAACTTACCTGTGGATGTTTCCTGAAAAATGAAAGCCGCATCTGCCTTATCAAAAACTACGGAAAGTTCACGGGTGCGAAAGAGCAGCTTCTGTCCCGTATCTTCCCATTTATAATCTTTAAAAGCCGGCTTTTCCGAATCGACCACCAATCTTCTTGTTACCAGTGTATCACCTTCAGGAAAAGACAGAATCCGCACGCACCCCGCCGACATAAACTCGACCCGATATTGAATACTGTCAGATACGAAAGCACATCCCCTACCGTCTTCATGAACCGGAGAGGAACATCCGATGCAGGATAGTACAGATAAAACTAATAACCAATTAAAACTCTTCATCCATGCATTTATTTGACTGAGTAGATCGTATAACCCAATGACAAATTACGAACTACGACATTTCCTTTTAAATAGAAAGTAGGCATATTGAATCCATTCATGATATTATCCTTATACAATTCTACTTTTGCGCTTTTCCATTCACCTGTATTGTCGGTACGTATCCGGGATACAATTTTAAACGGCTCTTTCGGTTCGCGCTGTGTAGATGAACGTATAAAAAGAGATTCATTTCCCTTGTCCAGGTATTCAAAATAGAGATACCCTACATAGTTATTCATTTGTAATTTGGAAACCAGCTCTTTGGGCAAAGAGATAGAGAGAGTTTCTTCGGCATTGTAACCACCGGATTTTCGCTTTCCCTGAATCTTCATGTCCGACTCACGCAAACGCATCATCTCAACCGCCAAAGCGGATTTTGCTGTCTTGACATCATTTTCTATTTGTGACAACAAGCCTATCGCCACCGGATAACGTCCCTGGCTAATCAACAATGCCGCCTTATCGAGCGAACGTTGACAAGCGGATACGTCCATCTTCGTCTTTTCCAGGAAACGGGCTTCTTTTCGCAGCCGGAAAAGCATTAAAGGTAAGGTTAATCCACGCTCGTCCGCCTGTTCGTCTTTGAATTCCGCTGCATACTTTAAAGTCGTACGTAGTTCACGGTCACCGTTTTCAATGGTCGGCTCTATTTCGTGTCCTTCGGTATAGTCACTCCACGAAGCGATAAACATCATGTCCAGGCTGTCCTTCTCTGCCATACAGAACTTCCACATACTTTGATAAGTTTCTCCATTGTTGCGAGGGATATAATAGAAGTGTCCACGTCCCCAGCCTGCACAGCCCCGGTTATCCATTCCCGGCATGGCAAATCCCGACTTAATGGTATAAGCAGGATTGTTACTATGCCAAATTGAATCACGGAAAGGTTTCATAAACTCAATAACATCATCCTGAGTGGCGTAATTATCCCATTCGGCATGTGCCTGATCTCTTGTACGGACACGGGCAGGAAGCCATGCAGTCGGTATTTCTCCCACTTTTTCCCAAGCATCCATATCATCACTGCGGGTGACGGGAATGTATTTATCATTTTCCAGTTTTCCCCAATCCGCCCAACGGCGTAAGGCAACGGGCTGCCTCATTCCTTGCGGAAACTTCACTTGTGATAACACTTTCTTGTATTCATCGACTTTCGCTCCGGGACCGAAATGATAAAAAACAGGCATTCCTTTCACCATAGGAGCAGTCGGATCTGTGAAGACACTATCTACCAGATATTGATAACATTTAGCCATGTATTCGGTCTTTGCCTCACGGGTGTTAACTTCCGGATAAATCTTCGTAATCCAGTCATAATATAACCAACCGTCGCACCAGTTTACGCCGATTTCAAAGTCATACTTTGCTGCCACTTTCTGCATCTCACGCAGCAAGATGTCATTTTCGTGAGGCTTGAACCCCCATTCGATAAAGAATCCATCTATCTTAGCCGCTTTTGCCGACAATATCTGATATTCGATATAATCGGGATCGAGATTGGACTGCATTCCGACTTGGGGATAAGCCATTGCCGCTATCTCATGCCGCCCTTCACTATCTATCAGATCGGCATTATAACACAGCGACTTCCTTCCGGTACTTGATTTTTCCGTATTGGCATACATTTCCCAACGGCCCAACTTTCCGTCATGCTGCCGGGTATAGCGCACTCCGTGAAAGTCGGCATACACTTTCTTTCCATTCTGCGCCAAGGCCGGTAATGCGATAGATACCAATAAAAAAAGAAGAAGTTTCCTCATTGTTCCAAACTTAATTATTCAACTTATGTACTTAATCAATCTTCCACCATACTTAATCAGTCCTCACTCAACACGAAATCATGCTTTTCCGGATAACTGAAAAGATTGTCTATCATCCAACGGCCTTTATAAATCTTGGCTCCGTCCATTTTGAAAAGTTCTTCTCCCTTCTCATTTACAAGTCCTTCTGCCCACCACTCTTCAGTCGGTTTCAACATCAGGATTCCATCCGGTCCGTTGCAGATACTTTTTATATCGGCTATGCTGTAAACTTTCTCGCAAGTAGGTTCGGTAGAGTCATTAGTCGTAGCGTCGGTAACTCCAGTCAAATCAAACTTATAGACAGCCGAAGCAGCAGTAAGCCATAATTTATCTTCTTCACCATATACCGGGAACAAATCATGCCCACCCGATTCATTGCTGAATGTATAAAGGGTAGTCTGATTTATTAACTTGGGATTACTCCGGTTGCCATCGTACTTAAAACGGAATAATGCAGTCACTCCCTCTTTTTTGGTAGCTGTAGCATAAAGATACGATCTTTTCTTATCCCAAACAACATTATGCGCATTACCCAACTTCACCGTATTAGCTTTTGCTCCCAATACCTTAACCGTGTCAACCACAAAGGTATTGATTTCACCGGATTTAGATTCTGCCGTCACGATATTTCCATCGGGCAATACCTCCGCAGAGTGGGGATTCTGTCCGCAATTTGCGTAGAACATTAATTTATGATCGGACAAACGGATTAAAGCCACAGCTCCGCCGGAGGCAGTCATCAAGATATAGCGTCTATTGAAAACCGGTTTTACTTCACTCGGATTAACAAACCAACCCTGCTGTGCAGCAGGAACACAGGCAGTATAAGGATCCCAACTCCAAATATTGCGGTGCGTCTCCGCATCTCTGATGACAATAGCCCGTCTGGATTGTTCCGCCAGTACATAAGCCTTTTCCGGAAGTTGAAAGATTTCATTTTTTACTACAGGAGCGGCATCATCATCGGAACATGCTCCCAAAGCTATATTAAATCCTAAAAGGATTGCAAATAAACTAAACTTCTTCATGGTCATAACTATTTTAATTCTAAATATTCAATTTGTCTATTTAAAGTTTCCGTCAATCTATTGAACCGATTTTATATCGTAATAATCGATCAATGAATGAACTGAAAGATTCAACTGCCGCATGTGCGACAGAAAAGATTCATAAGGTTCGTATTCGATGGAAACCACTCCTTTATTAGAAGCTTTTCCGTTAGAATCGTAACCATCATTATACTCAAAATGTACCCAGCCTACACAGTTTCGAGTTTCAAGCAAACGAAGACAGAAGTTCTGATAAAACTCACCTCTATTTTTTTGTGTATGCACCAACCAGCCACCTCCTTCAGTATTAGCATATCCAGTTCCCTGATAACTGGCATCTTCCGCTTTTATATAGAATTCTGAAACTAAAAAAGGTTTCGCTCCACACCAGACTTTCAGGTTTGCCAAGAAATCTGCCTCCGGTTGCCAACGTGCATAATAGTTGACGGAAACAAGATCGCAATAACGAGCACACGCTTCCACCACTTTCTGATTATATTTACTCCAATCATGCAGACGTGTTCCCAATATCAAATGCTCTTTATCATATCGTCTGACGGTAGCGGTGGTCAACTGATAATAATAATCAGCAACCATCCCCCGGAAATCTTCCTGATTTTTCTTGGTTATCACTCCGGTAGAAGCTATACCGTTATCCCGCATAAACTTTTCTGCATACTCACGAGCAGCTTTATAGCGTTCGGGCAAAGACAAGAAATGTTTCAGATCAATTCCTCGCAAAGGGTCAGCATTCTGATAACTGGCAAATGGCAATTCATTGTCAAGATAGAAACCTATAAAATGCCGGTCACCGGCAAATAAAGCTGACTTCTCTTGTACGAGACGATCTATGTACGTAGCAAATGTGGGTTCAAAAAGAAGAACTAAGCGATTATATTTGTCATCATCAAACGCGTAGCCCAAATTCTTACTCATATCCCACATAAAGGTACGAAGCAGATACAGATTCTCTGCATAAGCAATCTTTTGCGTCTTAGGGGTCAACAAGTTACCACGTACTGCAGCAGGAAATACTTCAATACGGTTCGAGCCATACGAAATATAGTTTATATGATTGTCTGCTAACAGTTTGCCAGTCTCTTCACTCCATCGCGCCTCACTACCGTATCGAGTACCGAAAGCCTTCTTATGAGCAGTAGATTCTCCCGGACGAACATGCTGAATTCCATGAATGATAACAGCTCCATTATCCGGATCGAGCAAATAAGAACGGCCTCCACAATTAGCCACTCGGAAAAAGCCTTCTTTTCCAACCACAGATGAAGGTTGTAAACCGATTCGTCCTCCCCATGCAGTCCGGCTATAATCCGAAGAGGGAGTATACCAATTCATATTATCAATGGTACGTGTTTCCCTTGAATCTGCCGTTGTCCATGCCTGGAAAGTTCCGTTCTGCCACTTCCGGTATTCTACATTCATAAAAGTATATTCATCTTTTTCCAAAGGAGTATCTTCTCCTTCCGGTTTCAAAGGTTCTATTTCGTTGGAAGAGGAGGAACAGCTAAACGTCAACTGCATCAGTCCGACCAAAGATAAAAAGAGGAAATACCTATATATTATATGTTTTCTCATATTACTTTCAGCTACTGCACATTATTACTTAACCATCGTATTTGTTATCAGTCGCATCTTTCGTATACTCTATCTACGGTTCACCGGGATAGCTGTTACTAACTCTCGCGTTGGCTATTAATAGAAAAGTTATTCTCTACAAGGAGAGAACTTCCTTCCCCCTTGTTGCAAACTTCTTTTATCCTTATTATAAACTATAAACGCAAGCTTTGTTTTTATAATTGCAAGTTTTGTTTTTATAAACGCAACTTGCATTTATAAAAACGGAAGCTTCATTTATAGTTTGTATCGGACAGAGAGCAACTTTACTCCTAATGAAAGGGAAGTTTAGTCTTAATAGAAAAGAAGTTTTCTATTAAGACTTCAGGCGGTAGGTAATACTACCCTGCTTACTTCTTCTTAGGGAATTTGATTTCAACAGTTAATACACGAGCTGTTGTATCTCCGGGCTTCAGTACACCTTCACCAATAGATGGTGTCATACTAATGATTTTCATCACTCCGATTCTGTTTCCACCTGCTACAGAAGTCGATGCTGTTTTAAAGGCAATAATATCTCCCTCCGCTATAGGAATCAGTTCTTCTTTCACAATCAAACTAGCTGATATTTCAGAAGCTATAGAAGTAACTGTTGCATTATCATAATCAAAGCCGGAAAGTTTAGCTATCATAGTCTTATTCTTCACAGCCGCGGTGTTCAAAGATACCCCACCGGAGCCTGTATATTCATTTGTTTTTGTAGCATTTATAGAATACAGACGAGGCTCTGAAGGAACGTCCTTACCTTTTCCCATACAATAGAATTTCAAATCAACATTCTTCGCATTATCCGCACTAGCTAATGCATAATCAACAGAATACGTTTTTAAATCTTTGAAAGATAACAAACCATAAGCATCCGGATATTTTTCGTGCGCACTATTAGCAAAAGTCTTACTAGATATATTCACTGTGGCAACATCCATATTTACATATGCTTTCACAGTTCCGACAGCTTCTTTTCCCACTCTCCCATCAGAAACCACCACTTTAATTTGAGACGTAGTTTCAGTAAAATCAATTTCCGGAGTGTAATCCAATTGTTTCTCACCATTCTTCTGTTCCCGTAAGACTTCGATTTCCTGTCCGTTTTCAATACGGTAAATAATTACTTCGTGAACTCCTCGTACAGATTCGACCTTCACCGGCACTCCCTGTTTTGCATCTGTTGTAGCAAAAATAGGCAATTCAGGCAAAGTCAATACAGGTATTGGCACTGTTCTATATTCCACAGGTAAAGTTGAAATGGTCACATTATCATATATATCCACTGCTTTTACTTTGAAACCTTTATCGCCTTCTTTGTAATTAATCATCTCGTCATACGAGAAATCCTTTTTGCCATTCAGTTCCACACTTCCTTTTGATTCCTGTCCGGTGGCAGATACCAAATACACTTCCACAACCTTCAAGCCGGCTTCCGAAACAACTTCGAAAGTAGTACGGGGAATTACCGGATTTTCATCCATCTCATCATATACAATCTCTTCCGGATCGAATGTAATGACAGGACGTGCCATTACATCGGTAACAGCAATTGGTAAAGTCCCACTCGTAACATGATTCAGTTTATCTGTAGCTTCAATGATAAAAGCTTCATAATTTGCATTGTACTCCAAGTTTTCAGACAAGCTATACGAGTTGGGATTGAAAAAGTCGGTTACAGTTTTATATTCTGTCACTCCCTCCACCGTCTGCAATTTCATTGTCACGCTCTGAAGCCCTGCCTGTGATTTAATAACAGCCACTACCGGCAGATTGTCTACTTTATTCAAATCAACGTCCAGCTGCTCCATAGGAAAATTAATCACAGGAGCCGCTGCATTAGGATCCAGTCCATCATTATCGTCGCCACAGGCAGCAAAGCCCAAGCAAAGTCCTAATATTAATAAGATATATATTTTACGAATCATAATTAGTTCTCTTTTTAGTTAACTGTGGTTATTTGGAATATTTGCAATAGTTCTCAAATATATGAATCACACC
>OGWR01002516.1_pt1 | contig 13058 bp, 11 predicted proteins | sample 1576061 | NCBI WGS metagenome assembly OGWR01 (sample SAMEA3541511, study PRJEB24748) | human gut metagenome | biome: human gut; feature: human-associated habitat; material: faeces | place: China | collected 2012 | reverse complement strand
ATGTCTACACGACTGATGAAGAGAGGAAAAGATGCGAAAATTTTACCGCGGAAATATTGAAAATAATTAGATCAGGAAAGTATAAAATAATTTTGAACAGTTACTTATACTATCCCTTAGAATAACGGTTTTAATTATCGCACCGGCTTTCTTCACGTTTGCGGGTCAGAATACATTTTATCTGACGACGGTAGAACCAGCAGGCCAACAGGAAATATACGCCTGCCTGAATCCAGAGCGCGATATATTCACTCGAGATGTCGCTCAGCCGAGCGCCGGACGATGTGATACGCACATAGCCGTTCATCCCGAATGTCGACGGAAAAAGATAAGAGAAGTATTTCCAGAATGCCGGCATATCCGACGCAGGCCACGACAATCCGGAAAGAAACAGCATCGGCACTGACAGGAAGACAAGCAGCAGAATTGAGTCCTCACGCCTGTAAATGAACGACGACAGTACCATGGCAAGAAATATACATGCCAGTACAAAAGGCACAAGGAAAGCAATGAAAGTGGTATAATGTCCGAGTTGAGGAAGCGTGAAAAGTCGTGTGACAACAGCAAACATATACACTCCAAGTATAATATAAAGCATAAAATAGGGGCCATGGATGAAACGGGATCACGCTGCCCATGTGATGCTCCCGTGAATTACCTGTCGACATGCCGATTCCCAGAAGAAGTGTCTGCTGAATAATCAGCATCAGCACGGGGGGTATCAGGAATGCCGCAAAGCCGCTCTGCGGATTATATAGCGGAACATAATCATAATCAATCGGCATCCGGGTAATTTCGGCCTGGCGGTCGGTGATAGAAGGTAGATAATGATTCACTTTGATGTCCTTGTTGACCTCAAGCGAAACATTGGTGGCCGTAAGGAGGAGCGCCTTGTAATAAAGCATACTCGACATATCGCAGTAGAGGCCGATAGGGGCCTGGTTCCCTTTCCAAAGCTCACGTGTAAAATCCGAAGGAATGCGAACGATGCCATACACTTCCTGACGGCGTATCATCTCCTGCGCTGCTGAAAGATTGTCGCAGTAGGCCACGATTTTCATATCGGGTGAAGCGTCCATTTTTCGCAGAAGCTCACGGCTGAGTTCACTGTGACTTTCGTCGACAACGGCCACAGGCACCTCTCTTACCACCTCATTGGTATATACGTAAGAGTATAGCAGCGGATAGGCCAGGGGAACAAACAGAATGAATATCATGATGCCCTTGTCGCGAAATATGTTGCCGATTTCCCGATACCAGATCTGGAATATGTTTAATATCGACTTCATCTTGTCATTCTTTGTATTTGTATTTCAGGAAAGCTGTTCTATAACGCGGAAGAACGGCAATCGGGAGCAAAAGAAAGCACAGCAGAGCGGCCACCGAAGGCCAGACGTAGAGAATCGAATACCCGTTCAAAGCCTGATTGACATAAATGAGGTAATAATGACGCAACGGGAATAACCAGGAAAGTTTCTGCAGGAAGCCTGACATTGCGGTGACCGGATATGTAAATCCCGCAACGGAGAAAGATAGTATTCCCCATAAAGAGCACAGACACATAGCCGTTCGCATCTGGCCGAGAAATACTCCGAAGAAAAAAACTCCGAATGCCTGCGAGGCAACCACTGTGTCAAATCCGAGCAGCATCATATGCCATATCGGCACATTACACGGATACCCCATGATTTTATAGAAGTATACATCATAGAAAATGAATACCAGAGTAAACCATAGAGTCTGCGGAAGCAGTTTCCCTACGAGCGCCACAGTCGACGAATTGCCTGCAACGGAATATAGCTCACGCTGGCGGCCCGATTTCCACTCCACCCCGACTGTATAGGAGGTGGATAACATTATCAGGAGAATCAGAATCCCCGGAACAATAATATTATTCAGATACACGGAATAGTCAAGCGTAGGATTGTTCAACGGATGCGTCTCTATCGTGATAGGCTGGATTATGCCCATGGCTTTTTTCTCGGTAGCGCCACGGGCATATAGCGTCTCGCGGGTCAAGGCCAGACCGGCAAGTTCGGAGGCAGTCCTGAAATCTTTCATTAGCAAAGAGCCCGGCACAAAATAGGACTCGTTGGTGTAGAAGGAAATCGTCGGCTGACGATTGGCAAGCGCCTCCGCGGTTGTCCCCGCAGGTATATAGAAGAAAGCATATATCTCACCTCGCTGCATAGCTTCCTTCGCTTCAGAAAAAGAGCTATATGATTTAGTGAAATTCGCATTCTCCATCGCATCGACAGTGCGCACGATGGTCCGTGAAATATTGGTATTGTCCATGTCTACAATACCTGCGGGAAGATCAGACGGCAGCCCGCGGTCCATGAGCGTGACAAAAAACACCGCACATACCAATGGCGCCACCACCATACAAAACAGGAACAGCGGACGGTGTGAGAATCCTCGGATTTCACGAATAAAAATGTCTCTGATACGATTTAGAAAATCCATGTAAACTATCTGACTAAAATTGCCGACATACCGCTGCGTATACCATCGAAACCGGATGATTCCAGAGGACAGGCCTTCACCTCAAATGTCTTGAGATCGAATTTATCAAGTGCCTTGGTTGCCTTCCATGTGGCAAAACTCCCGACATCCTTGATGCGCGAAATTTTCACCTTTACATTGCGGTCGAATGCCGGAAGATATACCTCAGCCTCGGTGCCTACAGTAAGTCCAGGAAGGAAATCTTCGCGTACATTGAACGTGAACCATATTTCACCGGTTTTAGAAACATTCATTATCGGGGCCCCGCTACCGACAAGTTCGCCCGGCTCCGGAAAAATCTCCGTCACGACACCATCGGCAGATGCGAGCAGAACTGTTTCATCAATATAAGATGAAACTTCGCTTACGGCGCTTTCTGCCCTCGATACCTGAGCGCGTGCGGCACTCAGGTCCTCCTGTCGGGTTCCATTGACTGCCATTTCATATTGAGACTTTGCGGCATTTTCCGAAGCCACCATAGCTTTATAGTTGGCAAAAGCCTCATCGCGCTTTTGTTCGGCCATTACGCCCTGTTTACACAGCCGCTCAACTCGATTATAGGTTTTCTCGGCAACCTCACGTCCGGCCACAGCCTTCTGCCATACTTCATACGCCGACTGAATCTGCTCGCTGCGCACTCCGGCCTCAGCTTTTTGTTCCAGTGCTCTTGCCGCATTGCGCGCCGCTTCGGCCTGCGCGAGCCGTGCGTTCATGTCGGGGGCCTCAAGTACCACAAGAGTATCTCCCTTGCTGACCATATCGCCTTCCTCAACCTTAATTTCAAGTATCCTTGCGGGCACCTTGCTCGAGACTCGGTAATCGGAGGTCTCCGCCTCTCCCTGGATGATTTCCTCCGGTTCAGGGATTGACAGGCCTATGATTATGACTGTGGCTATCACGGCTACGATAATCGCCGTGCATACAATGATGGCATTGATATTTTTCGATTTCTTTTTCATTGCTGTAAATAATGATTACTTGATTACACCTAATGCACGCTTGAGATAAATGTCGGCAAGACGGAGTTCAATTTCAGCATTGATATTTCCCGTCTTCGCCGAGAGCCACGCTGTCTGCGCCTCGATAACATTGCTTACCGGAATAACGCCTTCCTTCAATCCCAGCGTGGCATAGCGGAGATTCTCGTCGGCCTCACGCTGGCTGCTCAGAGTGGTCAGATATTTTTCCTGAGCCTCTTTCAGTTTTAGCTTGCTCTGATTCACCTGAAGTTCAATCTTCTCCTTGAGTTCATCATAGCGGAAACTTGCGGAAATAGCCTCGGCCTTGGCCGATTTGACCTTAAATGCTCTGTCGCCCCATGTAATAATCGGGATATTGAGAGCGACACCTATATTCCAGGTTCCTTTGAATTTCTTTTCAAAACTATTGAAGACCGACGGGTTGCTTGCGGCATAGCCGCCGGTCAGGGCTACAGACGGCAGGAACTCCGAACGCGCAATCTTAATTTTTTCCTCGGAGATACGAACCGAATTCCCGACGGCCGACAATTCCGGCCGTTGAAGCCATAAATTAGTGTCGTCCGGAGCGGCAGGCATGTAACTGCCCGCTGAATAGGTCGCTGCATCAGCCGGAACAACATCATCGTCAAGCGGCAGCCCGCAGAGCTGACACAAACGCATACGCAGAAGTTCAAGGCCGTTGTCAACCTGAATAATGGTTACTTTCGCCTCATTCACCTTGACTTTCACACTAAGACAGTCGGCTTCAGTGGCGAATCCTTCCGCCTTGAGTTTTTCTACGTCGGAATCAAGCGTCCGTACAAGATTTAGATAACTTTCAGCAAGATGCTTTTTTGAAGTCAATGCTACGATATTCCAATAAGTTTCTTCGACATCAACAATCAGATCCTGTAGACACAAATCTAATTTGTGGTCGGCGATTTGCTCTACATATCCGGATATTTTATTATAAGCCCTGATTTTTCCACCCATATATATAGGCTGTGTGAGCATAACCGCCGCTCCATACATGTTTCGCGTATCCGTACGGAGAGCATCGACAAGCCTCTGGCCGACCGAGTTAAGCGCCGGAAGCGAGAGAGCCGACCCGATATGGGACAAACCGGACTTCTGCTCGTCGCTAAGAAGTGAAAGTTCCCGGTCTGTATGCATGTATATTCCGGAGGCGCTGACTTTTGGCAAATACGCCGTAAAAGCTGATTTTCTACCGTAATGGGCCGCCCGACGCTCCATCTCCGCCGCACGCAATTCCTTGTTGTTTGCAAGCGCGAGTGTCCGGCAACTGTCGAGCGAAAGCGATGTCGATGCGGCATCTGCCGATATGACCACCGACATGATTAAAGGCAAAAGAAGATTTTTTCTGTAATGCATATTTCATTGTCCTGTTTTCGATGCAAAGTTCGTGACAATAGGATACTCGGGAAAGGCGCATTCATCGTTTATATTGGAGCAAACATCGTTTAATATCGAATAATGGCATAAGATTCCACGATTTATTGTTATATTTGTATTGTAAATTCTTCAACAATGGCAACTGAACCTACCGATATTTCAATCGAACGAGTCCTCAAACAGGATATTCCGGATATTGTGAGCTATTGCAATCACATTCTCCTCGTCGACAACCTGAGCGATATGCGTCTGTTCTCGCACCCCGCAAGATTGAGGGCGACAACAGTGCTGGTATGCACGCAGGGCATAATAGGATGCAGCATAAATCTCAAAAACTACACCGTAGCTGAAAATCACCTGCTGGTGAATTTTTCCGGCGACATAATTCAGATACACCGAACCGAAAATGTGCGAGGATATGCAATCATTCTATCGGAAGAATACCTGCGCGAAGTGCAGCTTGACTTCCGGATGAGGGCACAAAGTTACATGAACATACGTGGCAACGGGCCTGTCGCTGTTCCACGCGATGAACTTACGTCATTAAAACCATATTACCGACTGTTCAAAAAAAATATGGAAGAAGGTAATGCCGATGTAATCCGGGGACTGGCTCAGGCTCTGTCGTACACAATCATATCACTTTTGAACCGTTATAACAAACCCGTTCAGCCAGACGGCCGCTACGAGACATCGCGCAAAGAACAATTGTTTGAAAAATTCATGTCGCTGCTTGATACCTATCATGGCCAGGAACGTGCGATTCAGTTTTATGCCGATAAAATGTGTCTCACCCCCAAATATCTGTCGGGCATGATCAAAGCTTATAGCGGGAAGGGGCCATTGGAGTGGATTAATGAGTTTGTGATTCTGGAAGCAAAAATGATGCTCCGGTATACCGACCTGTCGGTACAGGAGATAGCCTACCGGTTGAACTTCCCGACTCAATCTGCTTTCGGAAAATACTTCAAGCAACAGATTGGTGCGAGTCCGAAGCATTTCCGCAATAATAATTGATTCGGCACATCTTGAGGAATAAAAAGTTGCCGGAAGTGTCTTTACCGACACTTCCGGCAACGGGAAGATATATAATGTTTCAGCTCTGTTGTAGCATCTATCGACCGGTTAAACGGTCAGATTTTGTTTGTAGAGAATTAGGAATGGATTCTAATGAATCCTGACTTCGTAACTCAGCACCGGGAATCACCACTTAGTAGTTCCACTGGCAGGCAATCATGCTGAGCGAGTTGCAACCAACGGTGCGGAGGTCGGTGATCATGTTGTAACGGCAGTTGATGTAGGTAAGAGCCTGGTCGAACTGAACGTCGAGCATGGTGAGCTGGTTGTTGTTGCAAAGCAGACGCTGCAGGAAAGTCTGGTTGGAGAGGGTAAGCTGGGTAAGGTCATTGTAGGAGCAGTCGACGAAGATCAGCTGCGGGCAATCGGTCACACTCAGCGTGGTGAGATTGTTATAAGAGCAAACTAGATCGAGGAGCACGGGGCACTGACGCATTGCAAGCGACTGCATGTTGTTGTCGGAGCAGATGAATGTGCTCAGTGCGGGGAGATTGCTTACAATCAGCGAGGAAATTTCGTTGTCGTCGATATTCAGGTTCTGAAGGTTCTCGACACCAACAAGGGTAAGACCGGTAAGCTTGTTGTAGCCGCAGTAGAGATTTTTAAGATTCGTGCAGTTTTCAACCTTAAGCATTTCCAGATGATTGCCCTGGCAGTTAAGAGTCTTTAAAGTTGACGAATTGGCGACATCAAGACCCACGAGATAATTGTTGGAAATATTAACGGTCTCGATCAGTGGAGTCTGGGCCATATTGATTTCCGGCAGACGATTCTTATAGATATTAAGGGTCTGGAGACCGGAGCAACCGTTGAGATTGACTTCAGCGATTCTGTTGCGCTGGGCGTCAACGCGGGCAAGATTGGCACAGCCGTCCAGATTAAGGGCTGTGAGGGCATTGCGGGAAACATTCAGCTTCGTGAGCTGGGAGAAGCCGGCCAGATTCAGTGTACCGGCGAGATGCTTGTCGGCCCACTCGATAGCGGTGATGTGGCCGTTTTCAACAGTAACGCCTTCCCAAGTAGCGGGAGCCTTGACATCGGTGATTTTCAGAGCGGCAGCATTGGTAGCGTGTTTTTCAGCGGGCTGAGCCAGGAAAGCCTGAAGCTCTTTAAGCTCGTTTTTGTCGATTTTCTGTGCGAAAGCGCTCATGCATCCTACCATGAGAGCCATCAGTAATAGAGCCTTTTTCATATTATAAATAGTTGTTAGAGTTAGAATGTTTCAAGACAGGATGGCAGACGTCATAAGATGCATTCTGCCGATGTTTACTCTATTAACATTTATAATAAAAGAAAGGTTGAGCGCCACTGAAAATAAATCAGAGCAACGTGCCCCAGCCTGCGGTAGAGCGCCTACCGGGCAAACCGAGCGGTCAGTTCGTCGAGTTCCTGCGAAGCGAGTTCCCAAAGGCTGAGCGCATTCTCCATTTCGCGCGTGCGCTGCTGATGAAGCGAGTATATATCGTTGTCGCCCAAATCGCCCGAAGCAATCCGAGCCTCAATGTCGGCAATCTCCTTCTCAAGATTTCCCACAGCGGCTTCTGCATCCTCAACCTTCTTCCGCGCTTTGCGGAGCATTTTCTCACGCTCTTTCTGCTCGGCATAGCTCAGCCTACGCGGAGCAGGACCGTCGGCCTGAGACTCCGGTCTCGCAGGGGGGGTAGCTTCAACCTTGCGCTCCGGCTCTGCCTGAACGCCACCACCGGGCGATTTACTCAACTCAAGGTCCTGAAGCGACGTCAGTTTTTTCTTCTCCAGAAAATCATAGATGCCGCCGAGGCATTCCTTCACCCGGCCAGCCCCAAATTCATAGACCTTCTCCACAAGACCATCGAGAAACTCTCGGTCATGGCTCACGACAATCACGGTGCCGTCGAAATCTTTGATGGCCTGTTTGAGAACATCCTTGCTGCGCATATCGAGATGGTTGGTTGGCTCGTCGAGAATCAGAAGATTCACCGGCTGAAGAAGCAGACGAATCATTGCCAGACGAGTCTTTTCTCCACCGGAAAGTACCTTCACCTTTTTATCCGAGGCTTCGCCTCCGAACATGAAGGCACCGAGTATATCGCGAATCTTAGTGCGTATATCCCCGGTCGCAACCCGGTCGATGGTATCGAACACGCTTATCGACTCGTCAAGAAGCTGAGCCTGATTCTGGGCAAAATATCCGATCTGAACGTTATGGCCGATTTTCAGACTTCCGGTGAAAGGGATTTCGCCCATGATACACTTTACGAGCGTCGACTTGCCTTCGCCGTTCTTGCCGACAAAAGCGACTTTTTCGCCGCGAGAGATTGTGAACGTAGCATGGTCGAATACCTGATGATCGCCATAAGCTTTGCCCACATTATCGGCAATCACGGGATAGTCGCCCGAACGCGGAGCCGGAGGGAAGCGGAGTGAAAGACGAGAATTGTCGACCTCGTCGATCTCGATACGCTCGATTTTCGCAAGAGCTTTCATACGGCTCTGAACCTGCACCGCCTTAGTGGCCTTATAACGGAATCGCTCGATAAAAGCCTCGGTATCGGCAATCTCTTTCTGCTGATTCAGGTATGCACGCGTCTGCTGCTCGATACGCTCCTTGCGAAGCTCGACAAACTTGGAGTAATTTACGGCATAATCGTAAATACGGCCGCAGGAAATCTCGATGGTGCGCGTAGTGACATTGTCGATGAACGCACGGTCGTGACTGACCAGTACCACCGCTTTGGCTTTCAATCGCAGGAATTGTTCGAGCCACTGGATTGACTCAATGTCAAGATGGTTGGTCGGTTCGTCGAGAAGAAGTACATCGGGGTGCTGGAGAAGAAGTTTCGCAAGTTCGATACGCATGCGCCATCCACCGGAGAATTCGGCTGTGGCGCGTTCAAAGTCATCGCGTACAAAGCCGAGACCGATGAGCGTGCGCTCCATCTCAGCCTCATGATTTTCGGAATGCTCGATTGTCAGACGGTCGGTAAGGGTCGTAGACTGCTCAATAAGCCGGGCATATTCCTCCGACTCGTAGTCTGTACGTTCAGCCAGCTGACGGTTTATGTCGTCGAGATGCCGCTGCATCGTGTCGATATGCGAGAAAGCCTTACGCACCTCTTCAAGCAACGTAGTTTCGTCGGCAAGCTTCATCTGCTGTGGAAGATAGCCGATGGTTGTCTCGGCAGGGACGGCGACCTGCCCCGACGTAGGACGTTGCAGTCCGGCGATGATTTTTAGCATTGTCGATTTTCCGGCGCCATTCTTGCCCACAAGGGCAATCCTGTCGCGCGGATTAATCACATAATTTATATTGTTGAAGAGAGGCACGGCGCTGAATTCCACCGTGAGGTTCTGAACAGCAATCACAGCGATAATGAAATTGGTTGTTAAAAGACTGAATGCGCCGGCAGTAGGGTCAGCGCACGTGATGCACCACAATGCGGTGCGATTCTGTGATGACGATGTCAACCCCGACATCGTGGGGTTCAGTCGGGAAATCGAAATCACACAACTGGAAATCGTATGCGACACCAATCTTGGCGGCCCGGCTGTTGGCCAGCAGCCGGTCGTAATAACCCTTTCCACGACCGATGCGGTTGCCACGCCGGTCGTAGGCTACAGCCGGAACGACAACCAGTTCGATATCGTCGATATCGGCAGTCTCGTCGCCTGTAGGTTCTTCTATATGGAAAGCTCCCATAGCGAGGCGCGAGCGGTCGTAAGGAAGAATCTCGAGATTCACTCCATTTACTCTCGGAAGGAAGAAATGCTTCTTCCCGGCCCATTTCTCAAGGAACCGATGAGTCGACAACTCGTCGGGGAGAGAATGGTACATCAGCACATTTTCGGCAAGCATGAATGCCGCCGACTGCTCAAGCAAACTGAACACTCGGGAGGCGGCAGCTTCCTTTTCCTGTTCGGAGAGAAGCGACTTGCGGGTTTTGATCCGGGAGCGGATGTCGTTTTTATCGGTCATGATTTGGAATCAACTTTAGCTTTATTTTTTGCGGAAGCTCCCGGCCGCCCCTGCGGTACAGCCGGTTCCGGCTTGATAGGGAAGGCGGCCGTCCCGTTAAGCAGCTCAGATACGGCGCGGAGCACGTTGCTGTCCATGCGGTTGACAATCTCGAAATAGGCATTGTAGCCGAGAGCATCGCGCGCAATCAGAGCTTTCAGTTGATTAACAATCAAATCGTGGGAAATGTTGATGTAATACCACCGGGCCTGAACACCATTTCGAGCCGCGAAATTCACGAACTGACGAAGCAGAACATCGTCGGAAGGCAAGCTCTTAATAAGCTCTTCTGCAGAAGCTTTACTCTTCAGAGCCTCGCGGTTGGAGTCTACATAGTCGAAAGCGAACTTCTGAAGAAGTCCGGCATTTGCTACATTAATATAATAAGACGTTATGCCCGATGTGTCGTTCGGCACGAAAATATCCGGCATAATGCCCCCGCCTCCATATACTTTCCGTCCGTTGAGAGTTGTGAACTGCAGCGATTCATCAAACTTGATGGAATCAAGACTGAACATCTCTCCGCGGTTGTAGCGGTCGATAATATCATGGCCGTATAGGGCACTGTTGGAGTAATCCTTCTGAATGCAGCGCCCCGAGGGCGTATAATAACGGCCAATGGTAAGACGTACGGCGGAACTGTCGGGAAGCACCGACTGGCGCTGTATGAGCCCCTTGCCGAACGAACGGCGTCCGACAATCAGAGCGCGGTCGTTGTCCTGAAGCGCACCTGCGAAAATCTCCGACGAAGAAGCGGAGAACTCATCGAGGAGTACAACAAGCTGAGCATCCTTGAAATTGCCGTTCCCATCAGCATGTACTTCCTGGCTTGAGTAGAGATCACGTCCACGGGTGGTGACAATCGGCTGACCTTTCTCAAGAAACTCGTTCACCATAAGGAACGCTATCTCCATGAAGCCGCCGGTATTGCCACGCAAATCGATCACGAAATCCTGAGCCTCCTGTGAGCGCAGGTCGGTAAGTGCCTTCCAGAACTCATCGTAGGTTGTACGCCCGAACTTGTTCACCTTGATATATCCGATTCCCGGACTGACGATATAAGAGGCATCGACCGTATTAACCGGAATGTCGCCTCTGGTGACGTCGAAAGAAAGCAGTTTCTTTGAATTGCTCCGTTTTACAGTGAGCTGTACGCGGGTATCCCGCGGTCCACGCAACTTCTTTATGACATCCTCATTTGTTATACCGACTCCAGCCACGTCCTCACCGTCGACTTTCACGATGCGGTCGCCGGGGAGAAGTCCGACCTTTTCCGACGGGCCACCTGACGTAACTTCGATAACCGAAATAGTATCGTTGTTGATCATGAACTGGATGCCGACTCCGCAAAACGAGCCGTCGAGGTCGTCGTTGACGGCCTGCAGTTCGGAAGCAGGGATATACGCCGAGTGTGGATCGAGATTTGCCAGCATTGACGGAAGTGTCTTTTCCAGTACGCTGTCGAGATCTACCTCGTCGACATAGTCCTTACGGATAAGATTCAGAATGGTCTGAAATTTTTTTTGTGTCGGGGTAGGACCGCTCTGACGGTTCACAATATCACCGGCCAGGAAACCGACGATAAAAGCAATAGCCACAATCAGCGGAATCCAGACCGAAGCACGCTTAAGATTGTTCATTTTACAATTGTATCGTTCAAATCCGGCATATGCACACATTCCACACCGGCCCGCTCGAGCAAATCGATTCCGTCGGTGATACGGTATAGCTCGTGATATACCACTCTTCGAATACCGGCCTGAATAATAAGTTTAGAGCATTCCATACACGGGGAGGCCGTTATATACAGCGTGGCGCCGTCGCTCGAATTATTGCTGCGGGCCACTTTAGTTATTGCGTTGGCCTCGGCATGAAGCACATAAGGCTTGGTAAAGCCGGATTCATCCTCACACACATTTTCAAATCCCGAGGGAGTTCCATTGAACCCATCGGAGATTATCATGTCGTGTTTGACGATGATAGCACCTACCTTTCTACGCTGACAATAGGAATTCTCAGCCCAGATGGCCGCCATGCGGAGATATCTACTGTCGAGAGCCCGCTGCTTTGCTTTGTCCTGCATAAAATTATCTGACAGATAAATAAAGGCATCCGGAATCTTAGTCCGTCGAGCCGCTTATCGTGCAAAGTTACGTAGTTTTTTTATCCCCGCAATCAACCGGCGTCAAAAATAATGTCCGCACACGATTTTTCCTCAAAAAATTCATATGATACACCCGATGATTGCGATAAGAATGCCAAGGAAAATCAAACCGAGACCGACAGTTTTTATCCGGACCCACTTGGTCTTAAGGGCGTCCCTCAGTATAGGATTATTCTTTGACTTGAAAAACGCATAGGAATATTGCATTGCGTAGGCCATTGTAAACAAATCGCCCACAATATTTATTCCGATTCCTACATAAATCAAAACATCCTGCATGTACTTACAACGCGACTCCGGAGCAAGATGTTTAGTCAACGGAATGCGCTATGCGAGCAACGATTCAATAGAGCCGGTAAGACTTGCAAGCGAGGGTGCGACGACGTCGCAGTATGGGCGGATTGCATCAGCCGGATTGGTAGTTGCCAGACCAACGACTTTGCACCCTGCGGAGCGTCCGGACTGAAGCCCCTGGAAAGAATCCTCGAAAACAAGACAGTCGGCCGGACTGACGCCGACCTTACGGGCACCGACAAGATATGGCTCGGGGTCGGGCTTGGAATTGCTGACATCCTCGGCAGTAACAACAGCATCGAAATGAGGAAGAAAGTCAGGATGCTGACGTGAGAGGAAGTGCATTTTCTTCTCGTCGCTGCTGGTTACAATAACAGTCTTGAGGCCACGAGCACGCAGTGCGTCTACAAATTCCAAAGCCCCCGGAAAAACAGGGTAGACAACCTCATTTTCAAACTCATGAAGCAAGCGGTCAACATCCTTTCTGACTTCAGGGTCAGAGAAATGAGTCTCCAGAATATCCTTGAGGGTCGTACCTTTTATGTCATAAGCAAAAGTTGGCGAGGGGAGATGGTGAATCTCGCCCACACGCTGCCAGAACTGAGTATATAATGTCTCGGAGTCAATAAGGACTCCGTCGAGGTCGAAAAGA
>OGWR01002509.1_pt1 | contig 13083 bp, 5 predicted proteins | sample 1576061 | NCBI WGS metagenome assembly OGWR01 (sample SAMEA3541511, study PRJEB24748) | human gut metagenome | biome: human gut; feature: human-associated habitat; material: faeces | place: China | collected 2012 | reverse complement strand
GGGCTTGGAGAAATAGTAGCCCTGGGTGTACTGGATGTTGGTGGATTCCACCGTCTGCTGTTCGCCGCTGTTCTCTACGTGTTCGGCAATCAGTTCGGCGTTAATGCCTTTGGCGATATCGGAGATCGCCTGTAGGCAAAGCTGTTTCATCGGGTCCTTATCGCAGTTGATGATAAGGTCGCCGTCGATCTTGATAAAGTCTGGATTGATTTGGAGGATCGCAGTGAAGTTGGAGAATCCTGCGCCGAAATCGTCAATGGCGATCTTGACGCCGAACTTGCGGATCTCGTTCAGGAAGTCTACCATTTCATTGAAATCCCGGATCTTTTCCGATTCCAGAATCTCAAAGGTGATTCGCTCACACGCCCCGGGCGGCAGATCGCTGAGCAGGTCGTATAGCAGGGAACGGCTTGCAGAGGAACTGATATCGTAGGCGGAGAGGTTGAGGAAAACGGTTTCCTTTCGATCCCGGAACAGTTCCAGCACCTTTTGTATCATCAGCTGGGACAGCTGCAAATACAGGTGATAGTCCTTGGCGATTTCCAGGAACTGTCCCGGCGCATAGATATTGTGATCCTTGTCCGACAGCCGCATGAGTGCCTCATACTTGGTGATCTCCTGGGTGCGGTTGTCCCGGATGGGCTGGAAGTAGGGGACGATACGGTCATAGAGAATGGCATCGCTGATGATGTTGGTCATGCGCAGCTTTTCGTCCATCTGTTTCATGGTCTCGGCGTTGTCCTTGTTGTACAGGAAAAAACGTGCGTTGTGGTCAGCCACGGCGGACATACAAAGCTGTACCTTTTCCAGCAGGTTGGTTTCGCCGATGACCACATGGAAGATGTTGACAGCTGTAATGTTCAGTTCCTTGCAGAAGTAATAGCCGCATTCGTGGAATGCCAGCTCTGCCTGCGCCAGGAACTTGTCGTCCGGATAATCCGGTCCGGCGGCAAAGAAGAAAGACCAGGTGTCGTTGAAGTAAAAAGACAGCTCTGTATCATGCAGTGTGCGGATCATCTGCTGAATGTTTTCCCGCATCAGCTGATTCCAAACTTTTGTACCACGGCGGCCGGAAATCAGAATTCCCTTTTCAATGGAAATCATACAGATTTTGTCGAACCGCTGTTTTCGGTCATCAAATTTGAATTTCACGAGATTATCCAGCTCCATTTCTTTGTCGAAGAACATATTGCTTTGCAGAAGTGCCTCCTGCAACTGAATCTGCTTTGCGATCGAGGGCAGATCTGCTTTCTGACGCATATGTTCCAGATATTGATTGATGTTGTGCCAGTCTGCATCCAGCGTTTGCAGATCCTCCAGGGCAGTCCAGTCAATGGGAAGATATGCGTGGTTGGATGCGGAGAGTCCGAACAGCGTGTTCGCACCCACATATACCTGGTTGTGCTGTGCCGCTCTGCTGATTTCTCCGTAGAGGAATGCGCCGCAGATGCGGCAGCTGCGAAAGACACGCAGTTCCCATTCTGTGCAGTTTTGCATGGCAGTGCGATGAAGTGTTCCAGGGTAAGCGAATATCACTTCACAGGGCGTAGTTTCCAGCTCGCTGCATTGTTTCTGGAGTTCCGCTGCTGCGGTCATGGGGCTGAGGTATGCCATTTGGAATTCCGTCCCCGGAGGCAGCCAGTTGGAATAGGTCTCGATGCGGTCACGTGGTTCGCAGTAATGGATGAACTGTCCCGGATTGCCCGGCTTTTGCAGCCGGAGCGGAAAGTGGAGCAGCAGATCTTCACTCAGCCCGTCGTCTTTGGCATGGCGCAGTTCCCGGAGCATCTTCTGGAACCACTGTACAGCCGGCTGCTGCTCGATCTCTGCAATGTAATCGTGATTGGACTTGGTAATGCGGTGTGTGCCGCCGAATGTCTCCAGTCCGGTGACAGCGCCGCTCCAGGTGCGGAGCTGTTCATTGTTCAAAATCGCCAGCAGAGCCGTGTTGTGATAAATGCCGTTTTCGTCAAAGGCAAATGTGCCGTATAAGTTATTGGTAATCATGCCGCCGGCAGCCGGAATATCTGCGCCGGTCTCTTCCAGACGGTCGAGATATGGCTGCATCTGCATATACTGATCGGTGAAGAATGCAAACATCGCCTTGCTGTCCGGCGTGAGCAGTCCGGCAGTCTCTTCTGCCAGCGCTCCGGGCGTCTTGTCGGCAAAGGAAAGAGGCTGTACCTTTACTTGTGTATGGAGCAGCCGGGTGAAGATCAGCAGGCAGCCGTCCTCATATATGCTGCCGTGATAGATGACCGCAGATGCACTTGTGCCGAGAATTTTTGCATCCGGCAAAAGTTCGGATACGTGCTTGGCAATTGCAACAGCACCTTCCGGCGTGTGGCAGCTGGTGTGGATCATGACCAGCCACGAACTGTCCTCCCGGCGTGCAGGAAGGCAGTATTCCTGGATGAACTGTTCCAGTTCCGTGCGGTTCTGGTATAAGAGCGCAGTGGATGCGATATTGCTGTTTCTCATGGTGTCACCACCTTTATTTTCGTGCCTTTCGGCGCTGGATTTTGTCTTCGTACATTCGGTCGTCTGCGACCTTTATCATTTGATCCAGGTCAACGTTCTTATCCATAGGCTGGATGCAGAAACCGATGCTGGATTCTACCTGGTACGGCTTGTGAGAAATGCTGTTGTAGCGGTGTAGGTATTCCCGGAACCGGAATCGGAAACTGTCGAAATAGCAGCTGTCCGAGTCGGCAATTACGCCGGCAACGGTAAATTCATCGCCGCCGAACCGGGAACAGACTTCACCTTGTATCGCACTAGAGACCAGCGCTTTTCCAACGGTCGTAATGGCGTTGTCTCCCTCGGTATGCCCGAAGGTATCGTTGATATGCTTCAGTCCGTCCAGATCCGCAGAAATGATAACAATGCTCATATTTTTTCCGCTGCTCTCTTTCAGCTGCTGGTGGAACTGGCGATAGAAACCACGCCGGTTCAAAAGCCCTGTCATGTGGTCGTGGACGTAGAGCTTTTCCAGTTCGCTGTTTGCGCTTTTCAGCTGCATATTGATGGATTTGGTGTGCACCTGGGAGTGGAAGATGCCCAGAGACGAATTCATGGCGTTCATGAAACTATTGATCTTTTCGTAGGAATCATGAGAGATATCCGTCTGGAATGCACAGTAGCCCATTACCAGATCCAGAAAGTGCAGGGGGCAGAAGATGACCGGATCTTCCCGCCGGAGCATGGTGGACAGATCGGGGATCAGCTGTTCCAGCGGCGTGATGCAGGCATCCTGGGGCGCCCAGAAATAGCGGTGATACATGACGTTGACCTGTTCGCTGAACGGCTCGCCGTTTCGGTGGCGCTCGCCAAAATCCGGCGCACGGAAGATATCGTCGTTCAGTGCGAACACCATGCTCTCGAAGATAAACTTGTCCTGGATGATTTCCGGCAGTTCTGCAAGAGAAGTCATGCTGGTGACAGCGGACTGTACCTGGCAGGTCAGTTCCTGGCGCTCGTTGGCACGCTTGAGCTGGTCTGCGATATCCTGCACCGACTCGGCCTTCTCCCAGTTCTCGTCCGAACCGATGTATTTCTCCTTGTTGTCGGGGTCGCGGAGCGAAATCTGTGCCGTATAGTTGTCGAACTTCAGCGTCTTGAAGATGTAAAGCACGATGTCGATCACGCGCTCGAACTCTTCGAGCAGCTGGTCGGGGCGTACGAACAGGTGGGCGTCGTCCTGCGTGAATCCGCGCACGCGGGTGAGGCCGTGGAGCTCTCCGCTCTGCTCGTAGCGGTATACCGTGCCGAACTCGGCCAGGCGCAGGGGCAGGTCGCGGTAGCTGCGCGGGGCGGCCTTGTATATCTCGCAGTGGTGGGGGCAGTTCATCGGCTTGAGCAGATATTCTTCGCCTTCTTCGGGGGTGTGGATCGGCTGGAACGAATCTTTGCCGTATTTTGCATAGTGGCCCGAGGTGACGTAGAGAGCCTTGTTGCCGATATGCGGGGTGATTACCTGAAGATAGCCATACTGCTTCTGTATCTTGCGGAGGAACTGCTCGAGGCGGTCGCGCAGGGCGGCTCCTTTCGGCAGCCAGAGCGGCAGGCCGGCACCTACACGCTGGCTGAAGGCGAAGAGTTCCATCTCTTTGCCGAGCTTGCGGTGGTCGCGCTTCTTCGCTTCTTCGAGCAGGGCAAGATATTCGTCGAGCATTTTCTGCTTCGGGAAGGTTATGCCGTATACTCTGACGAGCTGGTTGCGCTTCTCGTCGCCGCGCCAGTAGGCTCCGGCGAGCGACATGACTTTCACGGCCTTGATTGCGCCGGTATTGGCGATGTGGGGGCCACGGCAGAGGTCGGTGAAGGCGCCCTGGGTGTAGGTTGTTATGTGGCCGTCTTCGAGCTCGCTGATGAGCTCGCATTTATAGGTCTCGCCGCGGTCGCCGAACGTTGTCAGGGCGTCGGCTTTTGAGATGTCGGCGCGCACAATGGGCTGCTTTTCGCGGGCGAGCTCAAGCATTTTCTTTTCGATTTTTGGGAAATCGGCGTCGGTGATGGTGTGCTCTCCCGGGTCGATGTCGTAGTAGAAGCCGTTTTCGATAGCAGGGCCGATGCCGAATTTAACTCCGGGATAGAGCTCCTGAAGAGCTTCGGCGAGAAGGTGGGCCGAGCTGTGCCAGAAAGCATGTTTACCTTCGGGATCTTCCCACTTGAAGAGTTTCAGGGCGGCGTCGTGGTCGATGGGGCGCGAGATGTCCCAGTCGGCTCCGTCGACGGTGGCCGCAAGGATTTCTTTCGCCAGCTGCGGGCTGAGCGAGCGGGCGATGTCGAGCGGGGTCACGCCGTTTTCATATTCACGCTGACCGCCGTCGGGAAAAGAGATTTTTATCATCTGTTATTTAAAAGATATTAGTTCCAAGCTCCCCTTTACGGACGGGGAGCCACTATTCGCGTGCAAAGTTACTAAAAATCCCCCTGATTACCAAGTGTCAAATTGGTCGAATTGGCCTAATTAGTCTAATTAGACCAATTAGTTAAAATCAGAGGCCGCGCTCAGGGCGCGACCTCTGTAAGAGAGTTTGCTTATGCTGGTGGGCTCAGGCGTTTTCAGCGGGAGCTTCCTCGTTGCCGGCAGCCGATTCAGCGGTAGCCTCTTCAGCGGCCTTGGCAGCTTCTTCGGCGGCCTTGGCGGCTGCGATCTCAGCTTTCTTTTTGGCTACCTCTTCGGCTTTGGCCTTGTTCTTGGCTACTTCGGCGTCGAAACGGGCCTTGGCGGCCTGTTCGCGTTTGTCGGCCATCGAGTCTTTGGCGGCGTCGATGCTCTTCTGTTTGTTCGCTTTCCAGGCTTCGAAGCGGCGCTGGGCCTCGGCCTCGTCGAAGGCGCCCTTGCGGACACCGCCCTGGAGGTGTTTCATCAGCAGCACGCCCTCGTTGCTGAGGATTGTGCGAACGGTGTCGGTAGGCTGTGCACCGACATTCACCCAATACAAAGCCCGCTCGAAGTTCAATGTTATTGTAGCAGGATTAGTGTTCGGATTATAGGAACCTATCCTTTCAATAAACTTACCATCTCGTGGTGCCCTGCTATCGGCGATTACAATAGGATAAAACGCATAGTTCTTGCGACCATGGCGCTGTAATCTGATTTTTGTTGCCATTAAAAATGTTTGTTAATAGGTTTTGTATTGTTAGCGGGTGCAAAGTTACGCTTTTCGGCCGTAACGGCCAAATATTTTCAGCTCTGTCGGACTGATTTTTTGCCTGAACGCCCCGAAAATGATAATTTTGCGCCAAAAATCTGTCTATGGTTCTCGAAAAATATATCAACACGCTGCTTTCTCAGACGGGGCTCGCCGAAGAGGCGCCGACGCTTGGCCCGGCGCTGACGATCGTGGCTATCGGCATAGTCGCCGTGTTGTCGTATGTCGCTTTCCGTCGCATTGTCGAGCCTTTCGTGAGGTTTCTCGTGGCGAAGTCACCGACCCGCTGGGACGACGATTTCTTCACCGACGAAGTCTTGCGCGGCTTTGCCCAGCTCTGTCCGGCCCTCGTTGTCAACTGGCTGCTGCCCAATCTTTTCGCCGCCCATGCCGCGGCTTATCAGTTCACCGAGAAGGCCACCGATATCTATATCGTCTGGGCCTGCGTCTACCTCGTCAGCAAGATAATCCATTCGCTTTTCGCCGCTTTCGAGAAGCGCGAGAACGAGCGCATCAACTCTATGAAGGGTATTTTCCAGATGTGCCGTCTCATTGTAGTCGGCGTCGGGGTAATCATTACGGCGGCTATACTCTTCAACCGCTCGCCTGTCGCTATTCTGACGGCCTTCGGCGCCTCGGCGGCTGTGCTGATGCTCGTGTTCCGCGACACGATTCTCGGACTCGTGGCCGGTGTGCAGCTCACCGCCAACCGTATGCTCCACAAAGGTGACTGGATAATCTGCGAGAAGGCCGGTGCCAACGGTGAGGTCGTCGACATTTCGCTGACAACGGTCAAGGTGCGCAACTGGGACAACTCCATCGTGACCATCCCGCCATATAACCTCATCAGCGACTCTTTCCAGAACTATCAGCCCATGCGCCGTTCGGGCGGACGTCGCGTGTCGCGCTCGATATATATCGATGTCAACAGCGTCCGCTTTCTCAGCGACGATGAGCTCGCCGCGCTGAAAGCCGACGGTCTCGTCGAATCGATGGCCGATCGCCCGGTCAACCTCGGACTGCTGCGCCGTCATCTCCAGCACTGGCTGTCGGAGCAGCCCGTGGTTGTCGGCAAGCGAACACGCACAATGTTCGTCATGGTGCGTCAGCTCCAGTCGACCCCTCAGGGCATCCCCCTCGAACTTTATTTCTTCACGTCGGTCACCGACTGGGCCTCTTACGAAGCCGTTCAGAGCGACATCTTCGACTATGTCTACGCCGTAGTCCCGCGTTTCGGCCTGCGCATCTTCCAGGCCCCCTCGGGCCTCGACGTCGCCTCTCTTGCCCGCTGAGAACGGTTACATTGAACGATACATAGCCATTAAGGAGAAAGCAGCGAATCCGCGCCCGGCAGAACGGACGCGGATTCGTGTTTCAGGTCGGTGGACAGGTTCAGCGCACAATTGTTTTGGCGACGGTGCCGTCGGTGTATTTGACGACATAAACGCCGGGGAAGAGGTTGTCGGCGTCGACGCGCTGGCCCGAGATAGTGTAGATCTCTTTGACAGTGCGGCCGTCGGCGGTGATGTTGTCAATGCCGGTCATAGCCTGCTCGACGGTGAAAGTCTTGCTGACGCCGGGTGCCGAGATGGTGACGGTTCCCTTACGGGCTTCCTGAGCCTTGTCGGCAACGAGTTCGAGGCGGGCGTTTTTGTAGCGGCCGGTGACGGTAGCTGTGAGCCATTCGGGAGCTTCTACTTTATAGTCGGCGCCGTCAATGTAGCTGTCGAGTGCAACTTCGGCCTTCACGCCCGAGCTCAGGTTGATTGTCTCTTCCGAAGCGATGAGCCAGGGGAAGTAAGCGTCGAAATTAAAGCAGAAACCACTCATCATCTCGCCATATTCATTTGAGAAGTTGGCTGAGGGGATATAAGACGGACGTGTGATACCATCACTGGTGATAGCCAGTTCGGCGAAACCAAGACAGATGTCGGATGGTTTCCATGACTGCAGTGGTGCGAAATAAGAAACTTCGTCGCTGTCAAAACCGCTCAGTTTAACGATATATGCCGGAGCGTCGTTGGCGTCAATAACAACCGGGGTGGCGAGGGTGAACGGGAAAGCAAGGATGCTGTTCATTTCGGGATCACGGCCGATAACATCTTTTCCTGATATTTCGGCAGAGGCGAAAGCTGTTTCTTCGGGCTCGAAATCTTCATTAAGGCGTATAAACTCCACTTTCATGCGCGAGTTCTCGTTGATGAGTCCATAGCCCATGAAGGTTACTCCATTGATAACCAGTGGCGATGACGCCGGATAGATATAGTTGAGGATCGCCCTGACCGATACAGACTCGCCATCCTGGGGCTCGCCTTTGAAGAAATGGTCAGTCCACCATTCAGTGCTTCCTGCGTTGTGGCCGAAGACAGGCACAGACTGCACACCGAAGTCGATATATTCCGTGAGGAAGTCAAAATCAAGCGACGGATTGCTTTGGATCAGACCGAATCTTGCGGGTTCGCTTTGTCCGGCGATATTATATGCCGCATTGCCGCCTGTCTGCATGGCGCGGATATCCCATGTATAGGATGCCGGCGAATGGTCGGGGGCCGACATTGTCAGCGTAGGCAGGGGGTGCCAGTTGTCGGCTGCCACAAATTCGGTCGATGTTCCGGCATATTCGGGGTTGAAGGAAACTGTGAAGTCGTCTTCGTTGTCTGATGTGATTTCGTCGCCGCCGGCCGATTTGGCGCTCCAGCTGAAGGTCTGTCCCTCGATATAAGGGCTGTCGTTGGTGAATACAACAGGCGCGGCTGCGGGGAAGACAGCTACAGTTTCAGGAGCGAGGCTGTAGTTGCCGTTGAGCATCGTGCCGTAATACAGTGTCGAATAGGGAGCGCTGTAGGCGGGAGTAGTCTCGGGAAATCCGACACGCACGGCGTCTATCATGACGGCATTCCCGTCCATGCCGACATACTGGAACGCGAAGCGAACCTTTTTGCCCACGTAGGCTGTCAGATCCTGAGTGAAGTCTTTCATCTTGCCGCCGAGATCGTCCTTCATGAGGTCGTTGTAGCTGACTCCCATATAGTCTTCGGCAAAACTGTGGAGAAGCGTGAAATTCTCTTCACCGTCAATCTGCACGTAGAGCTTGAAGTCCTGACAGATTTCCTGCTTTATCCATTGGCCGTTCTGCCAGTCATAGTGTTTGCTGTCGGTGTAGAAGAAATAGAAGGGGAGGAAGTAGACCTTGAACGAGAGCCGGTCGTTGTCGCGGATGGTCATGGCCGGAGTCATGAGCCATTCGTCCTGCTGCTTGTCGTTCGAAGCTACGATCAGCTCAAAGCGGTTTCCCTCGGCGCCCGAAGGCATGTTGTCGACGGTGGATGTCGTTGCTCCGTTATACCATTTCTCGATGTCGCTCAGAGTGGGATCGCCTTTCGAAGTCCTTTCCCATCCGTCGGGGAGCCAGCTGATATTGCCGGTGTCGGGGTTCCCTTCAAAACCTTCGTAGAAAAGCACTGTCTCATCCTGAGCGGCGGCGTTCAGGGGATTGATAGACTGAGTGAGGTTCTGCGGAACTCTGAAAGAGGTTAAAGGGCGCCCTGTGCCGAATCCGGCACCCGCGGCGTTCGCAGCGCCGGCTGATATGGCTGCGGCGCTTAACAGCAGTAATATTTTTTTCATTGTGGTATATGTATGTTTTTGGTCAATGCAAATTTAGAATTATTATTGCAAGAATATGTTATACAAATTGCAGTAGGTTTTACCATAATTCCCGAAACTGGTTTATCCTGTCTTATCCTGTCAATATCCGGATAATGATACCGGTATTGTGAATTTCATAAGTGGTTGCAAAGTTAAGGATTAGTTTTTGATTCGGCAAATGGAATCTTCAGTTTAATTGTGGCGGCGAAGTAATTTGTTTTCTTGTTATTTTCTTGTTGTCCAATTAGCAGGGCGGCATAATAACGAAACTGTGCCGCGGAAATACCGTGGCACAGCTTTCGTTTCTGAGAGACAGGGGATTATTCGGCGGGGAAGCAGGCGGCGACGTCGGCGCGGAGCTCTTCGTCCTGCTTGTCGCGGCTGACGATCTTGCCGTCGGGGTCGATAATGATTATCGTGGGAATTCCGGCGATGCCGTAGAGCTCGGTGGGAACCGACTGGGCGTTGAGAATCTGCGGCCAGGGCAGGGCGAGTTCCTCGATAGCCTTGCGAGTGTTGTCGGGCTCGTCCCATACGGCTACGCCGACAACGTCGAGGCCTTTGGGGCCGTATTCCTTAAGCAGGTCTTTGATGACGGCTGTCTCGCGACGGCAGGGACCGCACCAGCTTGCCCAGAAGTCGACCAGCGTGTAGCGGCCTTTCTTAAGCATGTCGCTGAGCTTCGTAGTCTTGCCTTCGAAGGTGACGGCGAAGTCTTTGTAGGGCTGCCCTACAGAGGTTTCGCGGCGCTGGGCGAACATTTTCTTGAAGCCGGCTACTTTCTGGCTCGAAGCGAACTGGGGATACTGTTTCAGGGCTTCGTCGAGCTGAGGTTCGTCGAGGCTTCCGGCCATGTTTATGAAGAGATAGTAGCCGATGGGGTTGTCGGCGTTTTCTTTGAGAGCGTCGGCGTTGAGTTTCTCATATTCGGCCTGAAGGGCTTCGGCTTTGGCCTCGAATGTCGAGTCGCGCGGCAGGGCGCGGAAACGGCTCACGACTTCGCCGAATTTCTTGTTGATGTCGTCCATCTTGGCGTTGAGCGTTCCCCCTTTGGCCTCTTTGGTGGCGGGGTCGAACACGATGTCGGCCGGTTCGAGGATGAATGTGCCGACGCGGTCGTTCTCGAGCATCACTCGGGCGAGCACGGGCTTGTCGATCTTGCCGCTGAACAGGGCCTTGTTGTCGGCAACGATAACGCTGTCGATCTTGGCGCCGTTGTCGACGTCGACGATATAGGCCATATAGTCATCGGCCTCGGCCTCGGCCGGGAAGGTCACGCTGAGGCTGTAGTTCCCCGAGGGGGCGGGCTGGGCGCAGGAGGCGAGAGCGCATCCGGCGCCGGCGAGGATTGTCAGGATTGTCTTCTTCATATAGATATGGTTGTTGGTTGGTTATTTCTTGCTGTCGATGTCGCGCAGAAGAGTCTCTACGGCTACGCGGAGCTGATCGTCGGCGCCTTTGACAACGGTGGCAGGGTCGTTGAGAACCTTGATGTCGGGTTCGAGCTGCTTGTTTTCGAGATATGAGCCGTCGGGCAGGCGGTAGCCGACTACGGGAATGCCGAAGTAGAGCTCGGGATCCTGAAGGTCGACCCAGTTGACCGATGTCATCGTTCCGGGCACAGCCGCTCCGACGAGCTTGCCGAGGCCGCGGTGTTTGTAGACCCAGGGAGTTCCGTGGGCGTTCGAATAGTTGGCCTCACACTGAACCATGATGCTCGGTTTGTTCCAGCGGCGCGAGGGCATATCGCAGGTTTCGACGCCGCGCACGACCTGAGTGAAATATTTGTCGCCGCTGAAGAGCACTTCGATGTCTTCGTGGAGGCGTCCGCCGCCGTTCCAGCGGGTGTCGATGACTACGCCCTCGCGGGTGTTGTAGCGGCCGAGAAGGTCTTTATATGCCTTGCGGAACGAGTCGTCGCTCATCGACTGGAGGTGGATATAGCCGAGGCGTCCGCCCGAGATTGAGTCGACATAGGCTGCACGGCTCTTGACCCAGCGGTCATACATCATTGAGTTCTGGCGCCCCTGCGAAATGGGCAGGATTACCTCGGTCTCGGTCTTGCCGTCGGGGGTTGTGAAGGCTACGAGCGTTTTTTTGCCGGCGACATTGGCAAGCAGCGGAGCAGTGGGCTTGTCGGCCTCGAAGGCTATGCCGTTGATAGCGGTGATGATGCTTCCGGGCTTCATGGCCGTTGTCGAGCGGTCAAACGGGCCCTTTTCGAGAATCTCGGCCACGCGCAGTCCCGGGCCGTCGTAGGTCATGTCGTAGAGCAGGCCGAGCGATGCAGTCGGGTCGGCGGCTCCGCGACGTGCGGCTCCGCTGCCGGTGTGGCTGACGTTGAGTTCGCCGAGAAGCTCGCTGAGCATGTCAGAGAAATCGGCGTTGTTGCTGATATAGGGGAGGAACCGGCGGTAGTGGTCGGTCAGTTTTGTCCAGTCGACACCGTGCATATTCTTGTTGTAGAACCGCTCGCGCTCTTCGTTGACAACGAAGTTGAACATAGCCTCGCGTTCGGCGGCACGGTCGACTTTGGCGCGGCCGCTGTAGGTTACCGGCGAGACTTTCGATCCGGCGGGTTCGAGTTTCCTGAGCTTGCTGCCGAGAAGGAACACTGCCGAGCCGTCGGGCAGGGTTGACATTCCCATACCGCCTTCGCCGGGGAATTTCTTGACGAGTTCGATGTCGTCGTCGCGGAGCGATACTTTCCAGAGGTTGCAGCCGTCTTCGCTTCCGGCGACATAGTAGAGACTTTCGCCGTCGTCGACGAGGGCGGTGCCCGAGAGTTCGCCTGAAACGGGAGTGAGCCGGACTATGCGGTCTTCGAGGCCCTTGCGGTCGATTTTGACGTTCTTATCCTCTTTAGGCTCTTCTTTGGCATCATCTTTTTTGCCTTTTTTCTTCTTCGATTTTTTGTCGGAATCGGCTGAAGCTTTCTTTTTCTGGGCCTTCTCAACCTCTTTGAGAAGTTCGAAGTCTTCCTCGCTGAGGCGGTATTTGTCGTAGGCCTCCTTGTTGAGGAAATGGAGAATCACGTCGTTCTGCGATCCCCATGAGGCATGGTTCCTCATTCCGAAGCGGTCGGTGATATACATGACTGCGTTGCCGTCGAGCACGAACTGGGGGTTCATGTCGAAATAGCCGCTGTTGGTCAGATTGATCGTCTCGAGATCATCGGTGTTGATGATGATGACGTCATAGTAGGGATCGTGGCGGTTCAGCGACGCCTCGGTGGCGAACCAGCGGCTGTCGGGGGCCCATTCGAGCGAGAATCCGCCGTCGCGGTCGGGGAAGTTCGAGCCGTCGGTTATCTGCTTGACGCTTTTCGAGGCAAGATCCATGAGCATGATCTTGTTGCGGTCTTCGACGAACAGCATCTTTTTGCCGTCGGGGCTGACAACCGGATGTTCGCGGTCGACTGTAAACTCAGTGAAGAGCGGAGTCTCGGTTATCAGTGTGGCGTTCGAGAAATTGGGTTCGTCGGATCGGGTTTTCTCAGCCTTGTAGATCGAGCGGCGTCCGTCGCGTTCGCTGGTGTAGTAGAGCGTTTTCCCGTCGGGACTCCAGCTGACATTTTTCTCGGCCTGAGGGGTGGAGGTTATCTGTTTGAACGAATCGTGCTCGACAGAGGTGACGAACACGTCGCCGCGCCATATAATCGCCATCTGTTTGCCGTCGGGCGAGGGCGCGGCCTCAGTGGCTCCCGAGCTGAAGCGCATATCGGTTACGGGCGACGCCTCGTCGATGTCGATTTCAACGTGTCGGGATTCACAAC
>OGWR01002508.1_pt1 | contig 13090 bp, 11 predicted proteins | sample 1576061 | NCBI WGS metagenome assembly OGWR01 (sample SAMEA3541511, study PRJEB24748) | human gut metagenome | biome: human gut; feature: human-associated habitat; material: faeces | place: China | collected 2012 | reverse complement strand
ACTTCGTCGATGAGGTCGGTGCCTTCGACGATTTTGATGTCGGGGAACCGCCTGACGCTGAAACGCGGAGCGGCGAGCGGACGGCGCCGCAGCGAGCGCCGCAGGCGCGTGGCGTTATAGAGGATTCCGCTGTCGAGCTGCTGCCGCACGACCTCGGTCATCACGGCCCGGCTGACGGCCATCCCGCCGCGTTTGAGGCGCGTTACGTCGAGGGCCGGCGATATGTCGAGTCCTACGGGGGGCAGCTGGGCCGGATCGCCAAGGAAAATCATGGAACTGCCGGGCTGGCTGAAGACATATTCGACCAGATCGTCGAGCAGCGAGCCCCGGCGAAGGTCGCCTTCGGAGTCGTCGCCTATCATCGACGCCTCGTCGACGATATAGACGGCTTCCTTGAGGCGGTTGACGTTGACAACCGGCCCCGAGGGCATCCCCATTCCAAGCAGGTCGCCGCGATAGATGCGGCGGTGGATGGTCGAGGCCGGATGGCCCGCCATCTGGCCGAACACTTTGGCGGCGCGCCCCGTGGGCGCCAGCAGAACAACAGGCTTCGACATGGAATCGAGCGCCCGGACCAGAGCGCTGACGAGCGATGTCTTGCCTGTGCCGGCATAGCCGTTGAGCACGAACACACGCTCGCGCGCCTGCGCCGGAGCGGCGACGAAGCGCGCCAGAGCGGCTATCAGCATCGTCTGCTGGTCGTTGGGATCGAAGGGGAGGCTGTCGAGAATACGCTCGGCAAGCTCTGTCACGGCGGCGTCCATCAGCTTTTGCCTGTCAGGATTTCGCGGATGTCGTGGAGCTTGTTGAGGGCCGCCATGGGGGTCAGGTTGTTGATGTCGAGATCGAGGATGCGGTCGCGCAGCTGGCAGAGAACCGGGTCGTCGAGCTGGAAGAAGCTGAGCTGCATTCCGGTGCTCTCGCCCGCTATCTTCGAAAGGTCGCGTCCGCCGTTTTCGCCTGCCGAGGCCGCCGACGCTTCAAGTCGCTTCAGCACGGCTCCGGCGCGCTTCACTATCGAGGCCGGCATTCCCGCGAGCTTTGCCACATGGATGCCGAACGAGTGTTCCGATCCGCCGCGCTCGAGTTTGCGCAGGAACACGACCTTGCCGTCGATTTCCCTTACCGACACGTTGTAGTTGACGATGCGGTTGAACGATGCCTCCATTTCGTTGAGCTCGTGGTAGTGGGTGGCGAAGAGCGTCTTGGGATGTAGGTTTTTGTATTCATGGATATATTCGACGATTGCCCAGGCTATCGATATACCATCGTAGGTCGACGTGCCGCGGCCGAGTTCGTCGAAGAGAATCAGCGAGCGCTCGCTCATGTTGTTGAGGATAGAGGCGGCCTCGGTCATCTCGACCATGAATGTCGATTCGCCCTGCGAGATATTGTCGGAGGCGCCGACGCGCGTGAAAATCTTGTCGACAACGCCGATACGGGCGGCTTCGGCGGCCACGAACGAGCCTATCTGGGCCAGCAGCACGTTGATGGCCGTCTGACGCAGCAGGGCCGACTTACCGCTCATGTTCGGGCCGGTTATCATCATTATCTGGGTGCCGCGGTTACTGAGGCTGACGCTGTTCGAGATATAAGGTTCGCCCGGCGGCAGGCGCCGCTCGATGACGGGATGGCGCCCTTCGGTTATGTCGATGTCAAGGCTTTCGTCGACAACGGGCCTGACATAGCGGTTGTCGATGGCAACGCGCGTGAAGTCGGTCAGCACGTCGAGCTGCGCCGCTATGCGGGCGTTGAGCTGTATAGCCGGAATGTAGCGCGCCAGCGCGGCCGTCAGCTCGGCGTAGAGGCGCGCTTCGAGGGCGTCGATCTTGTCCTGGGCCGTCAGAATCTTCTCTTCATATTCTTTCAGCTCGGGAGTGATATAGCGCTCGGCGTTGACGAGTGTCTGTTTGCGGATCCACTGCTCGGGAACCTTGTCGCGGTGGGTGTTGGTGACTTCGAGATAATATCCGAAAACATTGTTGTAGGCTATTTTAAGGCTCGGGATGCCGGTCAGCTCTATCTCGCGGCGGCGTATGGCCTCGAGATAGTCTTTGGCGTTGACGGTGATGTCGCGCAGCTCGTCGAGGGCCTCGCTGACGCCGGCACGGATAACTCCGCCGCGCGAGAGGTTGGCCGGCGGATTGTCGGCGAGCTCGCGGCATATACGGTCGCGGATTTCGGCGCAGAGGTTCAGCTGGTCGGCCAAAGCGCGCAAGGGGCCGCAGTCGGCGCCGCTGCCGATGGCCTTGACCGTTTCGAGAGCTTTCAGAGCCGTGGCCGTCTGGCTGACCTCACGCGGCGTCACGCGCCCGACGGCGACCTTCGAGATAAGCCTTTCGAGGTCGCCCGTCTGGGCCAGCGCCTCGACAACGGCCTCGCGCTCGTCGGGATGTTTCATGAAATACTCGACAACATCGAGGCGGTCATTGATTTCCGAGGTGCTTTTCAGCGGGAAGAGAATCCAGCGGCGCAACAGGCGCGCCCCCATCGGTGTAACAGTGTGGTCGATGACGTCGAGAAGGCTCATGCCCTCTTCGGCTGTCGACTGAATCAGTTCGAGATTGCGGACGGTGAAACGGTCCATCCTGACGAACGTTCCCTCGTCGACTGTCGCGACGCGGCGTATGTGGCCTATGGCCGTGTGCTTTGTTATGTCGAGATAGTGGAGCACGGCACCGGCGGCGATGACGGCGTCGTGCATGTCGCCGATTCCGAATCCTTTGAGCGTCTGGGTCTCGAATTGCCTGAGAAGACGGTCCATGGCGGCGTCGGAGGTGAAAATCCAGTCGTCGAGTTCGAAAACGGCGTAGGCGTTCTTGAAAGTGTCGTCGAGCCGCCGGCGGTTGCCGCGCATGACAAGCACCTCCTTCGGAGCGAAGTTGGCCAGCAGCTTCTCGATGTCGGCCGCACTTCCCTGGGCCACGAGAAACTCGCCGGTAGATATGTCGAGAAATGATATGCCGAACGAACGGCGCCCGAAATGGACTGCCGCCAGAAAATTATTCTCGCGGTTGTTGAGGATAGTGTCGCTGACGGCGACGCCGGGGGTTACAAGCTCGGTTATGCCGCGTTTGACGAGCTTCTTCGTTGTCTTCGGGTCTTCGAGCTGCTCGCAGATGGCCACGCGCTTGCCGGCGCGCACGAGCTTCGGCAGATATGTGTCGAGGGCATGGTGGGGAAACCCTGCCAGTTCAACATACTGCGCCGCGCCGTTGGCGCGCCGCGTCAGCGTGATGCCCAGAATTTCGCTGGCCGTCACCGCGTCGTCGGAAAAAGTCTCATAGAAATCGCCCACACGAAAGAGCAACACCGCGTCGGGGTGTTGCTTCTTAGCCTCGATATACTGCTTCATCAGCGGCGTCTCTGCTATCTTTGCCATGGCAACAAAGATAGCAAATCCCGCCCGACCCGCCAAAATTATTTGGCCGCCCGTGCCATATCGTCAAGCTCGGCCGGTGATGCCGCCGACAGCCGCCTGAGATACTCTTCGGTAGGTTCGGTTATGCCTAACTTTTTGCGTAGCGTGTTCTTGGTGCACTTGACTGTATTGACCGAGATGTCCTGAGCCGATGCGATGTCCTTGTTTGAAAGGTTCATCAGCACCATCGTTGCCATGCGTATCTGTGCGTTGGTGAGATTAGGGTGTACCCTTTGCAGCCTGTCGATAAAGTCGAGGTCGGCCGGGCGGTCGCTGCTATTGCCGATATGGCGTGGCAAAGGCTGATTTCCGGCAAACTGCAGACACTCCTTTATGCGCCTGAGCTTGGCCCTGTCGTCGTGATTGCTTCCCAGAATGTCGCCTATCACCTGCAACGATTGGCTGTAGCCGTCGTTGCGCATGGCCTGAGACAGCAGTTCGGCGTTGCGGTTGCCCAGGCTCGCTTCGGCAAGCTCCTGAGCGCGTTTCCGCTCATGGTGTCGTCTCACTGCTATCCATGTCACAGCTCCGGCGGTGATGAGCAACCCAATCAGTATTGTTATGACTATGGTCTTGCGGCGTCCAATATGGCGTTGCTTGTCGAGTGAGCGCTCCATCTGCCGCATCTCGAAGCTGTCGGCCGCATCCTTTGACACAGTGGATATATAGGCCATTGTAATCGAATCGTCCATCTCTACACTTCGGTGCAGCAGGTCGTAGGCAAGCTCAAAGTTGCCGCGGTGACGCTCTATCTCGCTCTCGGTAGCATAGAGATCCGGCAGTATGTGGGGGTGTACGCCGTTCTTGCGTAGCCGGGCCATGACATCGACGGCATCATTGATACGTCCGCTATTTAGCAAAAGCCATATATGGGACATCATAGCGCTGTTGCGGTGGTCGTATGTGAGGTCAATGTTACACTCGATAGAGCGATAGATACTGTCTGATCGGTTTATTTCCCCAATGTGCCACAATATCTGGGCTTCCACGCTTTTCAGGGAAGTTCTTTTCCCATTGTCATGTGCATGGCGCGATGCTATGGTTATCTCTTTCAGGGCCGTGTCATAGTCATTGCTGCGGTCATGGAGTTGGGCACGCCCCATGTGTATCATGAAGGCGATGTCGTTAATCCAGAATTGCGATGAGCTGCCCGACTGATATTTCCTCAGCGTCTCTTCAGCCCTGTCGATATATTTTGACGCGTTCTCAAATCTCTGGAAAGTAGCATGAAAGTCGGCCAGCTGGACATATGCGGCGGCCTCACGGTAGAGCAGGGAGTCGGGCTTGGGCATCGCGAAAAGTTCCTCGATGTCGCCAAACATCCCGATATAGTTATTAATGTGAAGATATGCACGCGAGCGATGATCGAGTAGGCGGCAGCGTGTCGACACATCGCCCGGGACTGTCAGCTTCTCGATGGAGTCACATAGTGCCAGCGCCCCGGTGTAGTCTCCATACTCAAAGTGCGCCTGAGCCTCTACGAAAAGTCTGTCGCATGGTTGCGCGGCAAAAGAAGGTATGATCTGAGCGACCAGGACACTCATCAGCGATGCGAGAAAGCGTAGTATAGAGGTTTTCACACTACAAATTTAGCGAAATTTTCGAAACATATGCCATAAGCGGTGCGGATGTCGGCGCCCCTCCGAAATGCCGAAGCCCGGCATGGCTGAGTTGTTTCTACAGGCATATTGTTTTGTAAATCAGTGATATGGGCGGTATAATACTTTTTTAGTACCGGCGGATTTTGGGAGCGGATATACCATGTCCCTATTTTTGGACACGTTTAACTAATCTAAAAACCAATGTCCATGAGAAACTTTATTCTTATAGTGCTTGCCATAATGGCAACATCCCTCACCCTCACTGCGGAATCCCGGACTGCGGGCATCACACGCGTTGTTGGGCCCAAGGAGTCGTTAAAATATTTTCAGCACAGGCACCCGAAATTCAGGCTCCATGAGGAAAATTTTCCCATACAGCAGAAAACCTCGGCGCGCGCAGATAATGAGATTGAGGTTACCTATAAGTTTGTGTGCGATGAAGAAGCCGGTGAACGACCTATATTTCAGCAATTCATGATACCGGTCAATGGCGATTTTCCTGCGGTCGCCTTTCCTGAAGATGGCGTCGCTACTTTTCATTGTGCTCCCGGTGAGTATGATCTTGTAGCTATGTTTCAGGTAGAAATGAAGGGAGCAGTGATTGTCGCACGTGACAACGTTACTATAGATCACGATTGTGAAATCATATTTGATATTGCAGAGGCTACCAACCATATTGTTTTTGCTCCGCTGATGCCGGATGGCGAAACAATGAGAATGAGTGTCTGGGATGACGAAAAAGAGGAATTTATATATCGTGGAAATATCGAGAGTGCAAATATTGGCACGAGAATCAGTCATGTGGCTTATGGCCCCGTGATGAATTATAATACTTTGGTTATCGGCGATTATGTGGGTTCCGATGGGGAAATCGTCGATAATATGAGATGGGGTGATGTATGGGTCAACGAGACCGCAAAGTTTACATTTTTGTATAATACAAGAGTTTTCAGTAGCGAGGGCTGTCCTATCGCCGTTCACATTGAATCAGACGGGTGCGCTACAAAAACTTATAATAATGATCCTAAATCCTATGAGATGATCTCTCCCGCTTTTGCAGGAGCGGAATTTGTTCCTGACGAGGAAACTGGTGTTGGCGAAGGAATGGCTTTCATAGGTCAGATGAATACGGTCACAGCTCCCAGAACGACGTTCAATTTCTCATATTCATGGGCTGATCAAATGGACTGTCCCGAAAATCATTATGCCTCTTTTAAAACACTTGGGCGCAATAAACCCGATTTTGAATCCACAACGCTGTATACTGCGAAACTTTATGGGAGAGACGGCAATTTTACACACTATGGCATCTTTACTCCCTGTTTTGATATTAAAGGGGAAAAGGTTGAAAATCTAATTTCTCAGTTTACTTCCCCGCAATTAGTAATAAATGGGCTTCAAAATGATTTTTACATTTATACTCAGTCTGGAATACCTCCCTTTATAGAGTTTAACCCGGTGTTCAGCTTTTCCGATATTGACGGAGATTTCATATTTGGTAATTCATGTCCCATTTGGGTGCCTGCGGTCGGCATAAATGGTTGTAGGCTCGGTTATGTGTTTACTTGCCGTGCCGGCGAAATAAGGTCGATTGACCTGCTGAATCATGAGCTGGATATAAAAATTGACGGCGAGACCACGATTGATTCCTTTGGATCGCTTAAAGATTGGTCTAATCCAAATGGAAGCTTTGGAATTGGTAAAGGTAATACTTCGGTAGATGTGACAGTTAGGAACCGGGACCTCAAGATTGACGATCTGTGGCTTATAGACGGACGTGCGACGATGCATCTCGACCGTTCGGGCGATAAGGTAGTGGCTCCTGTGGTTCAGATGCTTCAATTTCGCGACAGAGAAAACCGAGTGACCGATCGCTTTAAAGAGGCCGGCGAAGTAAACATGATGATTGCGGCCGGTTCGTTTGAATTTGACCAGGGGGCCTATACAGCTTCAAAGCTTCAGGAACTTAAGGTCGAGGTAGCGCCATGTGGCAGCGATGATTTTGTCGAGCTGGATGCAGCGATCGACGATGAGGTAGGCCTGATGCCAACTTATGGCTGGCTCTACCGTACACGTCTTGACAAAGAGTGCCCCGCGAGCAGCAATGGATGGTATGACCTGCGCCTTACGGCGATCGACGCCACCGGAAGCTGGCAGACTCAGCTGGTGTCGCCCGCATTCAGCATCGGCGAGACATCGATAGAGACTATTGAGCGCGATGTCGACGCTCCCGCGATATTTGCCGCCGGAAATGGTATAGTGGCGCCCGATGGAGCGCGCGTCTACACTCTCAGCGGCATAGAGACCGAGCGCCATAACCTTGCTCCCGGACTCTACATCGTCGTTGCAGGGGAAAGGACTGTCAAGGTCGCTGTGCGCTGACATCCGTGGCCTTTAACCGTCACATTGTCGGTCACTGCTGCCCGGAATTTCACCGGCCGTCACCGCGTCGTCGGAAAAAGTCTCATAGAAATTATCCACACGAAGGAGCAACACCGCGTCGGGGTGTTGCTCCTTAGCCTCGATATACTGCTTCATCAGCCTTGTCGGACTTATGTTGATATGGATTGTGGCGACGTGGCGCCGACAAGGGTTATTGCACAAAAAGTCGAAAAATGTTTCATGATTTCTTAATAATCCCTAACTTTGCGACTGCGAAATAATTTCCGGGAATTTCCCCGCCAACTACGCGCGCATGAACTATAGCTTTCTCGATTTCTTAGGGCTTCTCGGTGCTGTCGGCCTGTTCCTCTACGGAATGAAGGTCATGAGCGAAGGCCTCCAAAAAGCCGCAGGCGACCGCCTGCGCAACATCCTGTCGGCGATGACCCGCAACCGTTTCACCGGAACCGCGACAGGCTTCCTGATAACCGCTCTGATACAGAGCTCGAGTGCGTCTACCGTGATGGTAGTGTCGTTTGTCAACGCCGGCCTGATGACTCTCTCCCAGTCGATGGCCGTCATCATGGGCGCCAATGTCGGAACGACGTTCACGGCATGGGTTATCGCTCTGTTCGGATTCTCGGTCAATATATCGTCGTTTGTGCTGCCGATGCTCGGAATTGCCGTGCCGCTGCTGTTCGCCAACCGCAGCCGCACGAAGTCAATGGGTGAATTCCTCGTCGGTTTCGCCTTCCTTTTCATGGGCCTCGATCTTATCAGCAAGTATGTTCCCGACCTGCAGACGAATCCCGAGATGTTCGAATTCCTGACGCGCTACACCACCATGGGCTACGGCTCGGTCTGGATTTTCATGCTCGTCGGCGTCGTGCTGACGATGATAATCCAGTCTTCGGCCGCCACTTTCGCCATAACGCTGATAATGTGCTCGAAAGGATGGATAGGTTTCGACTTGAGTTGTGCCATAGTGCTCGGCTCGAATATCGGAACGACGATAACGCCGATTCTCGCCTCGCTGAGCGGAAACACTGCGGCGAAACGCACGGCAATGGGCCATCTGCTGTTCAATCTGCTCGGAACGGTGTGGTGCATGACGCTCTTCTATCCTTTCGTGAATCTCACGACATGGCTTACCGAGGCTTTCGGCTTCGGTAACCCCACGGAACTCGTCGGGTTTGTCAAGCATATCGAGCTTACGCAGCCTGAACTCTACAACCATCTCTTTGATAACTCGTTGCCCGCGGGCCACGATGTCATGATGAAGATAGCTATGATGCAGACCTCGGTCAGCTACGGCCTTTCGATGTTCCACACGGCTTTCAACATTGTCAACCTCTCCGTGATGATATGGCTGACGAATGTCTATGTGAAGATCGTGGTGGCGCTCGTGCCGGGCAAGAGCGAAGACGAGGAATTCCAGCTCAAATTTATCTCGGGCGGTCTTCTCAATGCCTCGGAGCTTAATCTCGCCCAGGCCGAGAAAGAGCTTGTCGTTTATTCCCAGCGCGTCCAGAGGATGATAGGGATGGTTCAGAACCTTATCCACACCCGCGACGGTTCGAGCGACTTCACCCATCTGTTCACCCGCATTGAGAAGTATGAGGAAATCTCCGACCGCATGGAGATCGAGATTGCCTCCTATCTGAACCGCTGTAGCGAAGGACGCCTCTCGAACGAGGGTAAACACCGCATTGCCTCAATGCTGACGATCGTCAGCGAGATAGAGAGCATCGCCGACTCATGTTATTCGATATCGAAGACCCTGATAAGAAAGCGCGAGTCGAAGGTCGAATTCAACGACGAGATATATGGCAATATCGATGCCATGTTCACCGAGGTCGAGGCCGCGATGACAAATATGCTCTATCTGCTGAGCAATCTCGAGCATGAGCGCGAGCAGGACATCATTGTCTCCTACAACCGCGAGCGCGAGATCAACAATCTGCGCAACCAGCTCCGCACGGCCAACATCGCCAACATCAACGACCATCACTACGAGTATCAGGCCGGCATCTATTACATGGACATCATCGGCGACCTTGAGAAGACCGGCGACTATATAATCAACGTCGTCGACACTATCAAGGAGCAGATGAGGACACGCGCCTGAGAACCCCGAAAAAATCAAAAACGGTAACAAAGATGTAACAATGAGGTTACATATTTGCTCCCGCTGCCGACTTTTTATATTTTTGTTTGACGGAAAAAGGATAAATACCCTCCGGCGTCACGTCGGAAGTTCCCCATTCATCAAACCATAACATAAAATTCAAGCGTTTCCGATTCCTGAATAAGTCATGTCTGAGTCAGTGACATCAAAGTCAAAACCCGGCGCCGCGCCGACCCCGGCCAACGAGAGAATTCTCGTTGTCGACTCTGACGACAATATACGTGACCTCGTCGTCTGGAATCTGTCGGCTGACTATGTTGTCAGTTCCGCCGCCACGGCCGACGACGCTCTCGATCTCGACCTCGGCGGTTTCAGCCTCATAATCCTCGACACCGAACTGCGCGGAACCGTCAGCGGCTACAGCTTTATCGCAGCCCTGCGCGACGACCCCGCCGCCCGCTCAGTTCCGTTCATAATATGCAGCGCTCTCGACAGTGAAGACGATGTTATACGTGGCTTCGACGCCGGCGCCGACGACTATATCGTCAAACCCTTCTCGCTGCGCGAGATGGTTGCCCGTGTCAAATCGCTGCTGCGCCGCCTTCGCCTGCGAGCTGCGGCCCGCGCACCGAAGCCTGCCCCGGTCTCGCCAACCTACCGCTTCGCCGGAATAACGATATATGCCGACAAATCGCGCCTCGAAATCGACGGACGCCCCGTAACACTTTCGCCCACTGAATTCCTCATACTGAAGCTCTTCGTGAAAGAGCCGGGCAAGTTCTATTCGCGCGATGAGATACAGTCGTTCGTCTGGGGCGACAACGAGCCCGTGTCGGCTCGCACCATCGACGTCAACATATCGCGTCTGCGCAAAAAGCTCGGGATCTACGGCGCCAATATCGTTTCGCGCCCCGGAACCGGCTACGGCCTCGTCTGACGCGCGTTCCGGCTGAAATCGGCGGTGCCGATTGCCGTTATCGAATTTTTCCCTGACAATCTGTTTCGCGCCACCCGTGAGGGCGATAATTTTGCAGCCGTAAAAAAGCTGCTATGACACAATCACAGATTTGGTTTCTGATCGCGGGGCTGCTGCTGGCATTTTTGTGCCTGCCCCCGCTGATCCGTATACGCGCCTTTATAAAAAGACGTCACGGACGTCTGCTTCAGATCGGCAAAATGAGCGATATTTTCTATGTTCCGGGCGATTCCGACAACGACGTTGACGATGATGACGACTACTGACCGAACAGGATGCACCGAAAGCGAGTTCACAGGTTTTCTTGCCGATTATGCTGCCGCGATGCTCGGATGCGGTGCTACGTGTGTCAGAATCGAGAAGAACGTTGGCCGCATTGCCGCCCGTTTCGGTGTCTCGGCCGACATAACGGTGATGCCTGCACATATTCAGATCTCGACATGGTCGCGAGAGCGTCCCTGCGGAGAGGTGGCAGTCAGGCGTATCAGTCCCGGAGCTATTGATTTCGATCGCAATGCGCGCCTCAGCCGCCTCAGCTGGGACGTGGCCGACGGAAAACTGGACTTTGACCGGATGACTGCGCGCTTCGATGCCATAAAGCGTGTTGCGCCGGCATGCCGCACCCGGGTTCTGCTGCTCTCGGCGCTGGCGAACGCTTCGTTCTGCCGCCTTTTCGGCGGCGACGCCGCGGCCATGCTGACGGTGTTTGCGGCCACCATCGGAGGAATGTGCCTGAAACAGATGATGACAGCCCGCGGCTCCGACACGAGAGTGGCTGTTTTCTGCGCAGCTTTCTTCTCGACGGCGCTCAGTGCTGCCGGATATGTTTTCGGCCTTGGAGAGACCCCCGGAATCGCTTTGGGCGCAGGAGTGCTCTATCTTATTCCGGGGGTGCCTTATATAAACTCCGTCAGCGACATCATCGACCGGCACTATCTCTGTGCGTTCAGCCGCCTGACCGATGCCATGGTGACCACCTTCTGCCTGTCGGCAGGGCTGTGTCTGGCGACACTTGTCTTAGGCTTGAAATGGTTCTGACAGATATGATACACGAGTTTTTCACAGACATTCTCTCCGACGGACTGTTTGCTGCCATAGCCGCCATAGGTTTCTCGAGTATCAGCAACACACCGCGCCGGGCCTACGGCGCCTGTGCGCTGACCGCCGCACTCGGACATGCTGTGCGCTACGTGCTGACAATGCCGGGCGTTTCGATGAATATTGTCGCGGCCAGCAGTCTGGCGTCGGTTGTCGTCGGAATAATGGCCGTCATGCTGTCGCGCCGGATTAAATGCCCGGCCGAGGTGTGTTTCTTTCCGGCATTGCTGCCGATGATTCCCGGGATGTATGCCTACCGCACGGTCGAAGCGCTCGTCTTGTGTGTGGGGGCCACGGCCGAGACCGAGTTCGCCCACCGGCTCTATCTATTCATGTCGAACGGCCTGACCTGTGCGTTCATAATCATAGGCATGGTCATCGGCGCTACAGTTCCGGTTTTCGCGATGAAAAAAATCGCATTCCGCGCAACCCGACAAAAAGAATTGCTAAATTTGTAGTTATAATGGAACTACGTCAGCTAAGATATTTCGTCGCGGCAGCCGACGCGCTCAGCTTTTCCGAAGCGGCAAAGACTGTCAATATTGCCCAGAGCACACTCTCTCAGCAGATAAGGCAGCTCGAAGATGAGCTTGGAGTGAGACTGTTCGAACGCTCTACCCACGCCATCTCGCTGACCGAGGCCGGCCGCGAACTGCTCCCGGCGGCTCTGCGAACTCTCCACGACGCAGGGGAATGTGCCGACCGCATCAGCGATCTGCGCCAGCTGCGCACGGGTGAGCTGAACATTGGTGTGACATATTCTTTCAGCCCCATACTGACAGAGACTCTGCTCGAATTCATGAAACTCTATCCCCGCATAAAGCTCAATATTTTTTATAAGCCGATGGCCGAACTGATGGAGCTTCTCGGCAGGCGCCGCGTAGACTTCGTGCTTGCTTTCCGACCGTCGAAATCGCCGGCCGACGTAGAATCTCATATCCTTTTCCAGAACCGACTCGCCGCAGTCGTGGGACTCAGTCATCCGCTGGCAGCCCGCGACAAAGTCACTCTCGCTGAACTGGCGCGCTATGAGCTGGCGCTTCCTGCCGAGGGCCTTCAGGCGCGCAATGCCTTCGATCAGCTTGCCCGCTCTTCGGGAAGCTTCAGAATAAGGATAGAGATGAATGAAGTCAACATTCTGCTGAAACTTGTCAGGCAGACGTCGCTGGCGACAGTGCTCGCCGAAGATTCCGTGCTGAACGAGCCCGACGTGCGCGCCATTCCTATCGACGCCGCGGGTAACGAGATGTCAGGCTGTGTCCACATAATCAGAGACACATACCATAAATATTCCATGAAAGAGTTCATCCGCCTGTTGAGCGAGTCGATCGCCGTCAAAGAGCGTCAGAACGCGTGGATATGACCGTCGGCACACTTTATTTGAGATTTTTTATGAAAAAAGTCGTGGCAATATAAAAATTTTCATTACCTTTGCGGTCGCCAATCGGGGTGTAGCACAGTTGGCAGCGCGCCACGTTCGGGAC
>OGWR01002489.1_pt1 | contig 13165 bp, 10 predicted proteins | sample 1576061 | NCBI WGS metagenome assembly OGWR01 (sample SAMEA3541511, study PRJEB24748) | human gut metagenome | biome: human gut; feature: human-associated habitat; material: faeces | place: China | collected 2012 | reverse complement strand
TCCTGCCACATCGCTTCCACCGGGAAGCAGTACCAGAGCCATGCAGCCACCATTTGCAAGTGTCTTCCAGACGCTGTCACGATTCTTGCAGAAGTGGTCGAGTGGCCGGAAGAGATCGATGCATCCCGCGCGGAAGAAGCGATGACCCGTGCAGAACGCAGACTTAGAGAAAACAAAGCAGAAACCGATGTTTTCCGGGCGGAACTGGCTTTAAAGAGAGCCATGACCCGTCTGGAGGTAAAGGGCAGATAAGTTATAATTCAGGTTGCAGCTGCGAAATGAGCTGCTGTCCCATGGGTGGAGAACCATCTGTGGGGCGGCAGCTCTTTTTGCGTTTATCCGTTATGGCTCATGGATAGGAATTTGCGGAACTGAAAATTCCATATGATACCGCTCTGGCACGGGATCAGGTTTCCAGCAGGTGGCATTTACAATCGATGACAGACATTGTATACTAGTGTAATAACAAAGTGAACGTGGGGCGTGTAAAAGGGGTTAAACGGTATGTGGTGGAAAATAAGGAAATTGTGGCTGGGGGCGTCCATCCGGACGAAGATCAAAATCTATGCCCTGGCGGTCATCCTGGTTATGGGACTTTCAGCAGGGATCAGTGTTCAGATCACCGGTTTTGGACTGGACAGCTTTAACCAGATCTTATATGATAACTCGAAGTGTAACAATTTCCATGAAGCGTTGACGGAGGAGACCGATTGCTTTACCCGGTATGCCAGGGAGCGCTCCAAGGATAACCGGGAAGCGTATGAAAAAGCCTGTGAAAAAACCGCCCGGTGCTTAAACCAGCTTCCGTTTGATTATGCTTCCATTGGTTCAGAACGGTATGCCGGAACGTGGACGATCAAGAGCAGCTATATGAATTACCAGAAAGCCAGAGATGCTTTTTTGAGAATGGATCAGGATACCTCCGGGTATATTCCCGCACTGTATAAGGTCTATGAACGGCAGCAGTATATGGATACTTATATCCGCCGCTTGATCCAGGTAACACTGTCAGATGGCAATGCCAATTATCAGAATGAGGTGGAGAAGCTTTACAATCTGCCAAGATATCTGGTGGTGTTCTCGGTTGTCCTGATGATTTTTATTGGTATATTTACCAGGGTCTTATCCAATACGTTAGTGGAACCGATGGTGAAGCTGGCAGGTCTGAGCCGTGAGATGGAGAAAAACCATTTTGATATGCCGGATCTGGCGGTGGAGAACCGGGATGAGATGGGAGAACTGGTGACTGCTTTTAACCGTATGAAGCATTCTATGGGTGATTATATCAGTACATTGAAGAGAAATCATGAGATGACGGAACTGCTCCACAAAGAGGAACTGGAGCGTGTGGAGATGGAAAAACAGCTGGAGGCAGCGCGGCTGGAATTTTTAAAAAGCCAGATCAATCCCCATTTCCTGTTCAATACCCTGAATATGATTTCCTGTACGGCAAAGCTGGAAAAAGCAGGGACCACGGAGAAAATGATCGCCAGCTTAAGCAGTCTGTTCCGTTATAATCTGAAGATGTCGGAGCAGGTGGTATTTCTGGAACAGGAATTAAAGATCGTTGATGATTATATTTACATTCAGAAAATGCGGTTTGGTGGCCGTATCCGCTATGAAAGGGATCTGCCGGAGGATATCCGGGATATCCAGATCCCGTCCTTTACCCTGCAGCCGCTGGTGGAAAATGCAGTAGTCCACGGAATTTCCAAGAAGGAAACGGGAGGCCGTATCCATCTGCGGGTATGGAGGCAGGACGGTGATGTGCGGATCACGGTGGCAGATACCGGTGCGGGAATGACAGAAGAGCAGCTTACGGATATCCGCAATGCAGTGAAGGAACGGAGAACCTCCAAGATCGGAATCGGCCTCGGAAATATCTATAAGCGGGTACATATCCTGTATGAGCATGGAGAAGTGCAGATTTACAGCAAAAAGGATCGTGGAACCGTGATCCTTATGAAGATTCCGCAGAAGCTGCAGAAATCGTAAAAGAGTATTGGGGAGTAAATGGATAGTTCGTGAATGGAGGCAGAAAATGTATCGTTTGTTGGTAGCAGATGATGAGATGATCGAGCGGGCCGTGCTGGTCCAGCTGTTGGAAGAGGAGCTGGGAGACCAGTGCCGGATTTTTCAGGCAGAAAATGGCAGGGAAGCGCTGGAGGTCTATGAAAAGGAGAAGATCCAGATCGCAGTACTGGATATTGAAATGCCGGGAATTACCGGTATTGAAGCAGCGCAGAGGATAAGGGAAAAGGATAAGGACTGTTGTATCATTTTCCTGACTGCCTTTGATGAATTTTCTTATGCAAAAAAGGCGATCACCATAAGGGCTCTGGATTATCTGCTGAAGCCTTATGCTGAGAAGGAGCTGCTGTTGGTCCTGGATGAGGCCATGCGTATAGTGGATGAATATCAGACAGAGGAGATCAGGAAGACCGTGACGGAGACAACAGCAGGAAGCCCTGAAGGAGAAGGTTCAGGGCCTGGAGCTGCAGTGGTCAATGGAACCGGTGGAGATCCGATGGTAGAGACCAGACTGACGGATCTGATCTATCAATATATCAGGGATAACTATATGTTTGATATTTCCATGCAGGAAGTAGCCCGTACCATGAACTATTCCGAGGCGTATTTTTGTAAGCTGTTTAAGCAGTTTTTTGGCAAGAATTTTACTGCATATCTGACGGAATACCGGATTGAAATGGCCAAAAAGATGCTGCAGACACCGACGGTGAATATCAAGGAGATCGGAAAAGCAGTGGGCTATGCAGATTCCAACTATTTTGCTAAAGTATTTAAACGGGTAACCGGGGAAAGTCCGTCCGAATACCGGGGACATGACCGGGTTTAGAGACGGGAATGAGGTAATCCATGAAACGAAAAAAAGTGCTGGCTCTTGCGGGAGCGGCGGTGATCGTGTTCTTAACAGGATTTAGTATATTTTATGTTAACCAAAAAGAAGATGAGGTTATACCGGATTTTGTTTTAACCTATGCGGAAAATCAGGCCAGTGATTATCCGACAACACTGGGCGGCGCTTATTTTGCCCGTCTGGTAAATGAGCGGACCGGAGGTAAGGTGGAGATCCGGATCTATGATAATTCTGTTCTGGGTGATGAGGTGTCTGTCATGAAGCAGATCCAGTATGGCGGGATCGATTTTGCCAGAATGTCGATCTCGACACTGGCGGATATCGTGCCATCTCTCTATATTTTGGAAATGCCATATCTTTACCGGGATTCTGGTCATATGTGGAAGGTGCTGGATGGAGAAATAGGAAAACAGCTGATGGAAACCATGGATAACACGGATATTGTGCCATTGTCCTGGTATGACGCAGGCGCCAGAAGCTTTTATTTCCGGGAAGGGCCGGTAGAAACGCTGGAAGATTTAACGGGAAAGAAGATCCGTGTGCCGGAATCAGCGCTTTTGATCGATCTGATGAGTGCGTTGGGGGCAGTTCCGGTTCCCCTGGCATTTGACAAGGTATATTCGGCATTAGAGACCGGACAGATCGATGGAGCAGAAAATAACTGGCCTTCCTATGATTCCATGAGGCATAACGAGGTAGCTCCGTATTTTGTGGTAGATGAGCATATGCGGATACCAGAGCTTCAGATGATGTCCAGAAGTACCTGGGATATTTTGCCGGAGGAGTACCAGAAGGTGATCGTGGAATGTGCCAGATTGTCGGCTAATTATGAGCGTTCTGTGTGGAAGGAACGGGTCGATATATCCAGAAAGCGGGTGATCGAAGAAGGCTGCCAGGAATTTCTGATCTCCGATGAGGAAAAACAGAAATTCCTGGCAGCCGTGGCTCCGGTTTATGAAAAATATTGTGGCGACCAGATGGATCTGTTACAGAAGATCCGGAACGTGCAGTGACCAGGCTGTGGTCTTTTACAAACGTTGCGGTTCATGCGACGCATGGACGGTAACTTCTTAACACTGCGGTGGCTGGGAAGAAACGCAGTAGACGTTGACAGTCTTGCCGCTGCGGCTGTTGAAGAACACCCGGTCTCCGGTGTGGCTGTAGATTGGATGTGGATGCGCGTCCTGTCCCAGCCAGTCACTTTCGTGCTTGCATAACGGAATCCAGGTTAAAACTCCGGCTTCCCAGTCCGGGAGAACCTTACAGATATACTCAGCGTCCTTCTTATGAGGATCCGGGCCGTTGTCTGTACTGTTTTCCCGGACTTTTTTAACCTCCCATGGATACTTAAAGTAACCGTCACATACCAGATTTCCTAAATGATCCATCAGGAAATGTCCGTAAGCATTGTAATCGTCCGGAAGGGCGATCTCCCAGTATTTGCCGCTTTCCATGTCGTATTTGCCGACCATGGCCGGGCCATTCTCGTAACCGCCGTGGTAAATGATGGTCTTGCCGTCATCACTCCACATCTCGTGGCATACCCAGTCCTCGGCGTTTCTTGCATAGCCGCGTGGATTGCCTAAGGTATCATTGCCTTCGGTACGGATGCGGCGGATCTCATCGGTGCTGTGGTCATAGATCCAGATACGGCGGATGCCGCAGGAAAAGCTTGGCCACTCGTGGTTGTACATGATGATCTCTGGATTTGCCGGGTTAAACTGGACATGGGTGATCCAGCATTTCGGTACGGTTTTCTCAAATAACAGTTCACCGCTCTCGGTGTCATAAACACATAAATAGCTGTTTAAGTTCTCTTCCTGGACACGGCCATCGATGTTATACACCGGGCGTTTGTCCAGACCGCTTCCTTCTGTTTCCGGGTCAAAATCCAGACAGCGGCCATCGGTCATTGGCACGCAGAGGCGTTTGCCATCAGCGCTGGCATGGGTAAATGCAGTCATACGTCCGTCGGGAACGTGGTTTAATACGGTGATATTGCCTTTCAGGTCCACCTTACAGATCTTATCATCCTGGATGTAGAAGATCACGTTATTCACGCAGTCCAAACTGACGCTGGCTTTGCCAAGTCCTTCGTTGAAGGTGCCGTCAAAGTATACATAGCTTTTTAAGATGCCTTTTTTGTTGTCGGTCAACATCCGTTCTTCGCCGGTACAAAGCTCCCTTACCCATACGTTCGGGGAACCGTTACGGTCGCTGAGCAGGAAGATCCGCTTGTCATCGCGGCTTAAGGAAGAACAGGTAAAATACAGAAGCTGGGTGTCATAGGAGTCCCGGTCAGCACAGCCGCTGACTAACATTGGACAGTTGATTAATGTTTTTGGCATAACAATAGCCTCCTTTATGGTTGATTGATATAAATGAATCGTTCGGATATCGGATGATTCCGCACGGGTATGCTTTCGGCTCTGGTATTATATTTCCTGCATCCACTCCAGACATAACTCCATCCAGTGGGCGATATGTACGTCCGGATGCAGGTTTTCTTCTTCAGATGCCACTTCCGGGGTAGCCAGGCTCATACCGTGACGGCCCTTGTGGAATAAGTGGTATTCACAGCTTGCGCCGTCCAGAGTCAGTTTCTGGGCGAACAGCAGGGAATTCATGGCTGGGACCTTCTCATCCTCTAAGGTGTTCCATAAGAATACCGGAGGAACCTGGGAGAGATCACGCTTTTCCAGTGAGAACAGTGCAAGAAGTTCTGGGGCATCTCCCGTGAGGCGTTTGCGGGAACGCTCGTGGCCGTAAGCCCCCATGGAGATGACCGGGTAGCCAAGGATCAGGCCATCGGGCTTGTTGAGGGCCTGTTCTTCTTCTGTAAAGAGACTGTCTTCGTTCCAAAGTGTACCTAAGCTGGCTGCCAGATGTCCACCGGCAGAAAAGCCGCTGACCCAGAGTTTGTGGACCAGACCGTTCCACTCAGATGCTGTACGCAGATAGCGGACAGCCCATGCCAGCTCTTTTACAGGGTTGGTGCCATGCACATCCCTGTCTAAACAGTAGTTTAAAATGGCAGCAGAGTAACCATTCTGGTTAAATGCATCGGCGATCGGTCTTCCCTCCCGCTCTGCGAGAAAGCTGTAGCCGCCGCCAGGGCAGATCAGAACGGTTCCTTTGCCGGATGTATCCGGGAGCGGATAGAATTCCAGGGTTCCGCCAAATGGGGTTTTGATCGGTGTCATAAGAGAAGCCTCCTTGATTTTAAGTAAAAACAGGGTGCAAAAAGCACCCCGTTTTCGTAAATTCATTATTTTAATAAGTTTGGAATAAACATACTGATTGCCGGTACGAAAGTAACCAGAAGCAGTGTGATGATCATACACAGGTAGAATGGCAGGGTTGCCTTTACAACCTTTTCCATCGGGATCTTTGCAACAGCAGAGCCGATGAATAATACCGCACCTACTGGAGGTGTCAGAAGGCCGATACCACAGTTTAAGATTACCATAATACCAAACTGGATCGGATCGATACCGATAGACTGGGCAATCGGAAGCAGGATTGGTGTTGCGATCAGGATGATCGGAGACATATCCATGATACAGCCCAGAACCAGAAGAATCAGGTTCAGTAACAGTGCAATCAGGATCGGGTTGTTGGTCAGACCAACGATAGCGTTAGCAGCCATATCCGGTACATGAAGACGGGTCAGGCAGAAGCCAAAGATGCTGGAGGTAGCGATCAGGATCAGCACGATCGATAAAGTGTTGATACAGTTCTCTAATTCATTCCATACACCTTTCCAGTCCAGACCTTTGTAGATATATACACTGACGATCAGACTGTAAACAACTGCGATAGCAGCAGACTCAGTAGCGGTAAATACACCACATACAACGCCGACAACTACGATCAGGACAGCAGCCAGAGCCCAGAAGGAAACACTCAACTGCTTTAACAGGTTTTTAACGCTGAATGGCTCACCCTTCGGGTAGTTTCTCTTTACAGAGATGATATAAGAGCCGATCATTAAGGAAAGAGCTAAAACAGCACCAGGGATGTATCCTGCAAGGAATAAGCTTCCTACAGAGATACCGCCTGCGGTTGTTGCATAGATAACCATGTTGTGGCTAGGTGGTACTAACAGTCCCTCACAGGATGAGGTGATCGTAACTGCGGTGGAGAAATCTCCATCATAGCCCTGGTCAACCATCATCGGGATCAGCAGAGAACCTAAGGAAGCGGTATCTGCAGCAGCAGATCCGGAAATACCACCAAAGAAATAGGAAGCAACGATGTTAACCATCGCCATACCGCCGCGCATCCAGCCTACACAGGCATTTGCCAGGGCGATCAGCTTCTCAGAGATACCGCCGCTGCCCATCAGACAGCCCATCGTGATGAAGAACGGTACAGCCATCAAGCTGAAGGAGTTGATACCCTTTACCATCTGCTGACAGATCGTAGTCAGTGGAAGACCCTGGGACAGCAGGCATAAGATAGAAGACAGCGCTACTGCATATGCGATCGGGAAACGAAGGAAGATCATGATGAAGAAGCTTCCAAGTAAAATCAAAATTGCCATGCTCTCGCTCATTAGTTTTCCTCCTTTACAAAAATTCCTTTGATGTGGTTATACAGAGATTCAATCTCAAATACCAACATTGCGACACCTGCTAACGGAACCGGGAAGTACATCCAGAATTTGGATAATTTCGGGATACTGGTGTAAAAGCCTTTGGCACCAAGTCCGGTTGCATACTGCCAGCCGACAACGATCATAACCAGTGCCAGCAAGAGAACTGCAATATCAGCCAGGATATCAAGGAACTTGATCAGGGCTTTTGGAAGGTAGTTGTCCAGTGCGGTCATACGGATATGAGCGCCTCTGCGGATCGCTAAAGCAGCAGAAAGCACTGCCATGTAAGCCATAAATGTTAAAACAACTTCCTCACTCCAGGATGGGTCCGGAATAAAAGAAATATAACGTCCTGCAACAGCCATACTGGTGATGATGATATCCAGGATCAGCAGGATCTTGCAGATAAATAAGATGACCTTGTAGATCATATCATAAATCGGTTTGATCTTATCGAGTTTGTCGAAAATTGTCGGCATACCTATTCCCCTTTCTTAAAAAACGGGCACAGAAATGATTACTTCTGCGCCCGCATTCAAACTTCTTAATTATTTGTCGCAGTCAAGAATCTTCTGGTACAGATCCTCATTGCCTTTGATTGCGTTAGCAACAACGTCCTTAACAGCATCCTGCCATGGAGTCTTGTCCTCAACCTCAACAACGTTTACGCCGTCAGCCTTTAACTCATCCAGAACCTCAGCCTCTTTGGAAGCAGACAGATTTGCATTGAAGTCAGCAGCATAATCAGCAGCAGCAGTTACGCAAACCTGCTGAGCCTCGGTTAATTTATCCCATGCATCGTTGGTGATCACGATCTCGATCAGACCTAACTGATGACCATCCAGGATCAGGTTTGGAGCAACCTCTGGGAATGCGTTGGATTTGTAGTTAGCGATTGGCTGCTCAGCGCCATCAACAACGCCGGTCTGCAGTGCGGAGTATAACTCAGTAAATGCTACAACGGTTGCGTTAGCACCGAAGCTCTCAACAGTGCCAACCATAACAGGGTCAGAAGAAACACGAAGTTTCATGCCTTTTAAATCTTCCATAGAGTTAACTGGTTTAACCGTAAAGAAATGACGGAAGCCTTCCTCACCGTAGGTTAAGCCCTTGATACCAAGGCCTAAATCCTCAGTCTCAGATAAGAACTCCTGAGCTACATCACTTTTAGCGAAGTTCCAGAAATGCTCACGGCTGGAGAATATATATGGAAGAGCAAGTAAACCTGCTTTTGTTGCGCCGTAGTTTGTTAAAGAAGAAGCGGAAAGACGAGCCATATCAACAGTACCGCTGTGTCCTAACATGGCATCCAGAACGTCTGCCTCTGCGCCTAAAACACCACTTGCCTGAAGGTCAACTTTGATGGAACCGCCGGAAAGTTCTTCTACCTTCTCTTTGAAAGCAGTGTCAGTCTGTCCAACGATGGTGTCTAATGGGTTAACCTCAGCGTATACTAATGTTACTTCTGGGTCACCGGAAGCGTCTGGAACCTCAGCAGTAGCTGTGCTGTCTTTTGCAGCCTCGGCAGTTGTCTCAGCAGCGGCGGTGGTAGCAGCCTCAGTTGCAGCTGCTTCTGTAGCAGCAGCGGTAGTGGTGGTCTCTGGGGATTTCAGTCCGCATCCAGCCAGGGAAGCAACCATAGCTGCGCTTAATGCCAGGCTTAAAAATCTTTTTTTCATAATACATTTCCTCCTATATAATACATTAGTTTTGCCTTATGTCCTAATTATATCGAAAATGCCTGACTCCTGAAATGGTAATTTTTTGTGAATCCTAGTACATTTTTGTCGCGATTTATTAAACTGGTTTATCTATTTTGTATGAAGACTTTCCACGGGTATTCTGGCGCTTTTTGGCAGATTGATGATGCAATGAGGAGCGCGTTCTTTATAGAGTGATCATTTTTTATACTGGGCTACTGGTGGGATAGGGGAAAAAATGCTATAATCGTAAGATAAGAGAGGGGAAGAACCCGTGATCGGAAAGTGAGGAGAACGGATGGATTTTTATGGATTTTATACAGGAACGGAATTTCATGCCCATGAATATCTGGGGGCGCATGTGACAGATGATGTGGTGGTGTTCCGGGTGTTTGCTCCGGCAGCCAGGGGGATTGCAGTGATTGGTGAGTTCAACGAGTGGAACGGTGAACCCATGCATAAAATTTACGATGGAAATTTCTGGGAGTGCGTGATTCCGACGGCGAAGGTGGGGCAGATGTACAAGTATCGGATCTATGACCAGAATGGCGGCTGTCTGGACCGCTGTGATCCATATGGCAGACGGATGGAACTGCGGCCTCATTCTGCATCCATTATCTGCGGAGGTGGAAAACAGAAATTTACCGATGAAAAATGGTTAAAAACCAGGGATGGCGGCCTGGACAAGCCGTTGAATATCTATGAGATCCACGCAGGCTCCTGGAGATGCAAGCCAGATGAAGAAGACCAGAAGGATGTGGCAGAACACTGGTACAATTACCGGGAACTGGCAGATCTTTTAGTTCCTTATTTAAAAGAGAATCATTATAATTATGTAGAAATGATGCCGTTAGCGGAACATCCAAGCGATGAATCCTGGGGATACCAGATCAGCGGATTTTTCAGCCCTACATCCCGATATGGAACGCCGGACGATCTGAAATATCTGGTAAATAAATGTCATAATGCGGGAATCGGCGTGATCATGGACTTTGTTCCGGTGCATTTCGCGGTAGATGATTATGCCCTTTGGAATTTTGACGGAACCGCGCTGTATGAGTATCCCCATGGAGATGTAGGAAAAAGCGAGTGGGGAAGCTGTAATTTCATGCATTCCAGAGGAGAAGTGAGAAGTTTCCTGCAGTCAGCGGCGGATTACTGGCTTGAGGAGTTCCATTTCGATGGCTTGCGGATGGACGCCATTAGCAACCTGATCTACTGGCAGGGCAATCCGGCCAGAGGGGAGAATAAGGATGCGGTGCAGTTTTTGCAGAATTTAAACAGCGGCTTAAAGGCACGTTTCCCATCAGCTCTTCTGATTGCGGAAGATTCCACAGCCCGTCCTAATATCACGACTCCGGTATGGTCAGGTGGTCTGGGATTTGACTATAAATGGGACATGGGATGGATGAACGATACGCTGTCCTATTTTCAGGCACCAGTTTCGGAGCGGATGGAGAAATACCACAAACTGACCTTCTCCATGCAGTATTTTTACGATGAGAAATACCTGCTTCCGTTTTCCCATGATGAAAATGTCCATGGAAAAGCCACCATTTTACAGAAAATGAACGGTGATTATGAGGGCAAGTTTCCACAGGGCCGGGCGCTGTATCTGTACATGTATGCCCATCCGGGGAAAAAGCTGAATTTCATGGGCGGTGAGATCGGACAGCTCAGGGAGTGGGACGAGAAGCGGCAGCAGGACTGGGAACTTTTGAGTTATCCGAATCACGATGCATTCCACCATTTTATGATGGAGCTGAATAAAGTGTACGCGGCGAATCCGGCTTTTTACGAGAAGGATTATGACCGGGATGGATTCCGGTGGCTGGACTGCCATCAGGAGGGGCGGTGCATCTATACCTTTGAGCGGAGAAGCAAGGATCAGAGACTTCTGGCGGTGTTTAATTTCTCTGACCAGAAGCAGGAACACTACCAGGTGGCAGTACCGGGAGCGAAGATGATAAAACCGCTGCTTTCCACGGACTGGAAGATCTATGGCGGCGGAAAGGCAGTCTCTAAGAGAAGAAGGAAAGTGGCAAAGGGAGTGGCAGAGTTTACGCTGGCGCCATTTTCCGGAGAAATTTATGTGATTGAAGAATAGGATGATACCAGGGTCAAAAGGTCAGAAGTTCGACGCAAGCTTGCTTGCAGGAGAATTTTTGACCTTGGGACCCGCCAAAAACATGAGTAAGTAGCCATTTTTCAAAGAAAAATGAGCGAATTACGAATGTTTTTGAGAATTGCGGGAGCACGCAGTGCAGAGCAATTCGGTATCAGAGGGGTCAAAAGCTTTTGACCCCAACATCATAGGATTGTGGGAGAAAATAACAAGCCCAGTCAAGATGGGATTATGGAGGATACAAGTTATGCGGGAAAATATCCCAGAATTTTTATGGAACTTATTGACAGAACAGTACGGAGAAGAACTAGCAGAGAAGATCAGCGACGGGTATGTGGCAGAGCGGGCAGTAACTCTGCGGGTAAACCGTCTGAAAGCAACACCGGAGGAGATCAAGACCCAGCTTTCCCAGGCGGGAATCGCTTATGAGGCAGTGGACTGGAGCGAGGACGCGCTGATCATCTGCGGAGCCAGGGAAGAGGCTGTAAGGCAGATTCCGGCTTATGAAGATGGTGGGATCTATCTCCAGAGCTTATCTTCCATGATGCCGCCGTTATGCTTAAATCCGCAGCCCAAAGAGTGCATTCTGGATATGGCAGCAGCTCCGGGAGGAAAGACCACCCAGATGGCCGCTCTCTCCGGCAATCTGGCTCAGATCACGGCCTGTGAGAAGAACAAAGTCCGCTCAGAACGTCTGAAATATAACCTGGAGAAACAGGGCGCTTCCTGTGCCTTCGTGATGGTAGAGGATGCCAGAAAGCTGGATGATTTCTTCTCCTTTGATAAGATCTTACTGGACGCGCCGTGCAGCGGAAGCGGCACACTGGCGGTGGGAGAACATGGAATCACCTCGAAATTTACCAAAGAACTGATCACTCGTTCCGCTAAGACCCAGGAAGAACTTCTGAAAAAGGCCATCAAGCTTTTGAAACCAGGCCATGAGATGATCTATTCCACCTGTTCCATCCTGGAACTGGAGAATGAAAAGAGCCTGAAAAAAGTGCTGGGAAAGCAGGCGGAGATCGTGCCATTAGATCAGGCGATGTTTCCGGGAGTGGCGTATCTTCCGGTAAAGATTCCGGGAACCCTGTGCGTGTGTCCGGATGAGCTGTATGAAGGATTTTTTGTAGCGAAGATACGGAAAAATTAAAGGTGGCAAAATTTGCTTTTCTTCTATAGATATGTTATAATCACGAGACATGGCGCAAAGAACAGATCCATGTTTTTTTGACAGATAAAAGAGGAGAACAGATTATGAAAGATACAACACTGGTAATTATGGCAGCAGGTATTGGCAGCCGTTTTGGTGGTGGGATTAAGCAGTTGGCTCCGGTGGGTCCTGGCGGGGAGATCATTATTGATTACTCCATCTATGACGCGATCCAGGCTGGGTTTAATAAAGTTGTTTTTATCATCCGGAAAGACCTTGAGGAGGATTTTAAAGAAATCATTGGTAACCGGATCGAGAAGATCGTGAAGGTAGAGTACGCATTCCAGGAGTTAGATGATCTTCCGGCTGGTTTTACAAGACCAGAGGGACGTACCAAGCCATGGGGAACCGGTCAGGCCGTATTAAGCGTAAAAGGGCTGGTAGACGGTCCATTTCTGGTGATCAATGCAGATGATTACTATGGAAAGAAAGCCTTCAAGGAGATCCATGATTACCTGGTGCAGGAAATGGATGAGGATGCTTCCATCTATGACCTGTGCATGGCTGGTTTTATGTTAACTAACACATTAAGCGAGAACGGCGGTGTGACCAGAGGTGTCTGCCAGGTCGGCGCAGATGGATACATGGAAAAAGTAACCGAGACCTACGAGATCCGCAGAAATGGTGACACATTATCAGCGAAAAATGAGGA
>OGWR01002487.1_pt1 | contig 13166 bp, 12 predicted proteins | sample 1576061 | NCBI WGS metagenome assembly OGWR01 (sample SAMEA3541511, study PRJEB24748) | human gut metagenome | biome: human gut; feature: human-associated habitat; material: faeces | place: China | collected 2012 | reverse complement strand
CCCTGATAGCCGCCGCTTCTCTGGCCGTCACGGTTTCCCTGATAGCCGCCGCTTCTCTGGCCGTCGCGGTTTCCCTGATAGCCGCCACTTCTCTGGCCGTCGCGGTTTCCCTGATAGCCGCTTCTCTGTCCATCACGGTTCTCCGCTGGAGCTGCGCTCTTAGCCGGCTCTGCGGTCTGCTCTGCACTTGCTGCTGCCGGACGGCTTGCCGATGCGCCGGTCTTGGCTGCGTTTCCTGTATTGGCCTTGCCTGCCGGACGGCTTCCTCTCTGTACGCTGTTCTGCGGACGATAAACCGCTGCAATCCGCTTTTTCGGCGGCTCAGTTGTCTTCTCCGCCTCTTTCTTCTCTGCCTCTAACGGCTCTTTCTTTATATCTTCCACTCGATTTGTTTCCGCCTTTCCTGTATCTGTCTTTGACGCTGTCGTCTGTCTCTTTGCTCCTGCAAGGAAACATCTGACTGCTTCTGCCTGTTCCTCCGTCACCTTGGAAGAATGGCTTTTTACGTCAAAATGATTTTTCTGCAGTATCTCTAAAACTTCTTTATTTGATTTGCCAATCTGTTTTGACAACTCATTAACTCTCATGTTTTGCTACCTCCGTTCCGGCACTGCCTTCCCGTTCTGCATAAGCTCCTAAAAGAGCCCGCCCAGAAAAGCGTTAATCATCTAACTTCTCTCTTAACGCCTTTGCAAAACCGGAATCCAAAACGGCCAGAGACGCTCTCATCTCTTTTCCCATCGCGTGTCCCAGCTCTTCTTTCATGCCGAACTGGTACACGGGAACCTTGTAGTATGCACATGAATTTTCAAACATCTTTTTTGTATTATCCGACGCTTCTTCTGACACGATCACCAGATACGCTTTTCCACTCTTGATCGCTTTCTCGGTCATGAACTCGCCGCTTGCCGTCTTACCGGCGCGCGTCGCCAGTCCCAGAAGATTCAGCACCTTTTTACGATTCTCCAAACTGCTCCATCTCCTTTTCCAGCGCCTCATAGACTTCCTTCGGAATCGCCATCTTGAGCGACCGCTCCAGTCCTTTGCTCTTTACCGCCTTTTTCCAGCAGTCCATCGAAGGACAGAGGTAGGCGCCGCGTCCATTCCTACGGCCTGTCGCGTCAATCTCGATCGTATCGTCGGCTGTCTTTAAAACGCGGATCATTTCTTTTTTGCTCTTCATTTCTCCGCATCCGATGCACTGTCTGAGCGGCACTTTCTTTGCTCCCACTGTCTATCACTTCCATTTCTGTCAAATCCCGGTTCTGCTGCTTTCTTTCTGCCAAATCTGCTCGTTCCGCCCGAAATCAGCATCCCCGCACATTATCTGTCAGGATTATTCCTGCTCCGCTGCCGGCTCTTCTGTGCCCTCAGCCGCCTCATTTTCTGCTGCCTCGGCTGCGTCTTCCTCTGCCACGCTGATCAGCGGGTCATCGGTGTAGCCCTCGAAGCCTTCCTCATAACCGCTCTCAAGCTCATCTAAAAGACCGGACTCTCTTGCCTGTGTCTCGCTCTTGATATCGATCTTGAAGCCGGTCAGGCGGGCTGCCAGACGTGCATTCTGACCCTCCTTACCGATTGCCAGGGAAAGCTGGTAATCCGGAACGATCACCTGTGCCTCGCGTGCTTCCTCATCTGCTGCAACCAGGATAACCTTTGCCGGGCTTAACGCGTTCTCAATCAGGAATGCAGGGTTGTCATCCCAGTTGATGATATCGATCTTCTCACCGCGCAGCTCATTGACAACCGCGCTGACACGCGCGCCGTTTAAGCCGACACATGCACCGACCGGATCGACGTTCGGGTCGTTGGAGCTGACTGCCATCTTCGTACGGGAACCTGCCTCACGTGCGATCGCCTTGATCTCTACGGTACCGTCTCGGACCTCGGCAACCTCAGACTCAAAAAGGCGTTTTACCAGATCTGGATGGCTTCTGGATACGGTGATACGCGGGTCGCGCTGTGTCTCTTTTACTTCGATGACATACAGTTTGATACGCTCGGTCGGTTTGAATACCTCGCCCTTTACCTGCTCACTCTCGTTCAGGATCGTGTCGATCTTGCCTAAGTTGATGCTGATGTTGCGTCCTACATAGCGCTGTACGATACCCGTTACGATATCTTTCTCTCTGCAGTGCCACTCCTCATACAGGGCGTTGCGCTCTGCCTCACGAAGCTTCTGTAAGATAACATTCTTCGCGTTCTGAACGGCGATACGTCCAAACTCCTTGGAATTGACAGAGAACTGAACGATGTCGCCCAGCTCATACTTGCTGTTTAAGAGCTTTGCCTCTGCCAGGCTTACCTGGGTCATCGGATCCTCTACGGTCTCCACAACCTCACGCTCTGCCACGATGGAAAAATCTCCTGTTTCACGGTTGATGTTTACCTTGACATTATCTGCCCGGCCATAATTGTTTTTGTATGCTGTCAGCAGAGAATTTTCAATCGCTTCTAAAAGAACATCTTTGCTGATATTGTTTTCTTTTTCCAGCAGATTTATTGCCTCAATCAACTCTTTATTCATTTTATTTTATCTCCTCCTACCGTCTAAAAATCAAAGGCTAAACGAATCAAAGCAATCTCTGATTTTTCAAATGTACGCTCGCTGCCGTCCTCCATCGTGAGTGTCACGGAATCCGCGTCATAGGACGTAAGCGTTCCTGTAAATTCCTTCTGTTTGTCGATCGCTTTATACAGGCGGATCTCCACATCTTTGCCGATGCTTCTTGCAAAATCTTTCTCTTTCTTCAGAGGACGTCCCAGTCCCGGAGAACTCACCTCCAGTATATAGCTGTCCTCGATGAAATCTTCCTTATCCAGCCATTCACCAAGCAGACGGCTGATTACCTCGCAGTCATCAACGGTAATACCGCCCTCTTTGTCAATGTAGCACCGCAGATACCAGACGCCGACCTCGCGGACATACTCCACATCAACCAGCTCAAACTGATGCTGCTCCAGAACCGGCGTGATCCACGCCTCTACCCGTGCTTCGTACTGCTCTCCCTTTGCCACACCCCCACCACCTTTCTATGAAATTAGAAAGAGTGGACTTTTTTGTCCACTCTTTCCAGTCAGTCTATTATGTTATCGTGCCTAGTATAACATGCTTTTTTCGGAAGTTCAAGAGGTATTTCCTATTGTTTCTCTTTATTTACCGAATACAGCCTCATAATCTGCTTTGAATTTCTCGATACCAGCATCGGTCAGCGGGTGTTTTACCATCTGCATCAGAACCTTGAACGGAACCGTTGCGATGTCAGCGCCAGCCTTCGCGCACTCGATGATGTGCATCGGATGTCTGGTGGAAGCACAGATAATCTCGGTGGAAATCTCCGGATAATTGTCAAAGATCTCTACGATATCGTAAATCAGGTCTGTACCATTGGTGGAGATGTCATCCAGACGGCCTAAGAACGGAGAAACGTATGTAGCGCCTGCTCTTGCAGCCAGAAGTGCCTGGTTGGCAGTAAAGATCAGGGTTACATTGGTCTTGATGCCCTCAGCGGACAGAGCTTTCACAGCCTTTAAGCCCTCGGTAGTCATCGGGATTTTAACAACCATGTTCGGATGAATCTTAGCGATCTCACGACCCTCGGCGATCATATCCTCTGCCTTCACAGTCGTAGCCTTAACCTCACCGGAAATTGGTCCATCTACAATGCTGGTAATCTCTTTGATAACCTCATTAAAATCACGGCCTTCTTTTGCAATCAGAGACGGGTTTGTGGTAACGCCACAGATAATACCCATATCATTCGCTTCACGGATCTCATCAACATTCGCGGTATCAATAAAAAATTTCATTTCTCATATCCTCCTAATTTTTATAAGATAGATAGCCAGTATCTCCTATATCTACTATACATAAGTATACCATACTTGTCCCATCTATTTCCATACTTGAATCTATATTTTACAAATTGTTACTGTTCACGCATACGTGCCCAGTAACGGAATTTGCCGTGGCTTCGCATTTAAATACGGCAAATTCCTGCTGCCACCACGTTTTCTTACGGCACTTTCGGTTCCAAAAGTGCCTACCCGGGAACAGTAACTATAAATTTCCTTGTCCGTAATACGCCCCCGGGCCATGCTTCCGCAGATAATGTTTATCCTGCAGGCACTGCGGCGCTTCCTTCACATCCGAATTGATCATCTCGCAGCGCGCCGCCATCTTGGCAACCTCCTCGAGTACAACCGCGTTGTGAACCGCCTCATGGGCATCCTTGCCCCAGGTAAACGGTCCATGGTTCTTGCAGAGCACACATGGCACCGCCATCGGGTCGAGCTTCCTCTCCTCAAACAAATCTGCGATCAGCACGCCTGTGTTCCACTCATAATTCTTTAATTCTTCCTCATTTAAGTTTCTCGCGCATGGAACGGAACCATAAATATAATCTGCATGGGTCGTTCCGTAGCACGGAATATCGCGTCCCGCCTGCGCCCAGGAAGTCGCCCACGGGCTGTGCGTGTGAACCACGCCGCCGATCTTCGGAAAACGGTTATAAAGAATCAGGTGAGTTTTTGTATCAGAGGACGGATTCAGCGTTCCCTCAACGCGGTTTCCTTCCAGATCCATGACAACCATATCATCTGGCGTCAGTTTGTCATAGTCCACGCCAGACGGTTTGATGACAAACAGCCCCTTCTCGCGGTCAATCCCGGAAACATTGCCCCAGGTAAAGGTAACCAGACCGTATTTCGGAAGCAGTATATTGGCTTCGTATACTTCTTTTTTTAATTCTTCCAGCATCGATTAAAACCTTCCTTCTACGGCGCCTCTCTCGGCAGCCAGACCATTGATATAGCTTGTCATAAACGCATTGAAGCCCTCGACATCCTTTGCATCCGGCTCCATCGTCTCCGCCTTTGCATCTGCAAATACCTGCTCATTTAAGTAATCGGACAAGCTCTGTCCCGGCTTCTTATCCTTGCGATATGCCGCCAGAACCGCGATACCCCAGGCACCGCCCTCACCGGCTGTCTCCATAACGGATACCGGCACATCAGCCGCTGCCGCCATGATACGCTGTCCAACGCCCTTCGTCTTGAAGAATCCGCCGTGGCCCATCAGTTTATCCAGTGTCACGTGCTCTTCCCTGAACAGAATGTCCAGACCATATTTCAGGGTTGCCAGGGAACTGTATAAGTGGGTACGCATGAAGTTTGCCAGTCCCAGCTTGCTGTCGGGATGGCGCATAAACAGCGGGCGTCCCTCCTCGAAGTCGGTGATCGGCTCGCCGGAGAGGTAGCAGTAGGACATCAGTCCTCCGCAATCTTCATCGCCCTCAAGCGCCTTGCGGTACAGGGTTCCAAACAGGGTGTTGCGGTCTGTTTTCTGACCCATCAGCTCATAGAACTCTTCAAACAGACCTACCCAGGCATTCAGATCGGAGGTACAGTTGTTGCAGTGAACCATGCCGACCAGATGACCGTCCGGCGTAGTTACCATGTCAATCTCCTGGTGAACCGTCTCCAGAGTCTTTTCCAGAACAACCATCGCAAATACGGAAGTTCCGGCAGATACGTTACCGGTGCGGACTGCCACACTATTGGTTGCAGTCATACCGGTTCCTGCATCACCCTCCGGCGGGCACAGCGGAATGCCAGCTTCCAGATTGCCGCTCTCATCCAGCAGCTTCGCGCCTTTCTCAGTCAGCGTTCCCGCCTCATCGCCAGCGCTCAGAACCTCCGGCAGAAGGTCGCGCAGCTTCCACGGATATCCCTTTGGAACCATCATTTCTTCGAACTTATCCAGCATTTCAGCATCATACTGTCCGGTTGCCGGGTCGATCGGGAACATACCTGAAGCATCGCCGACGCCAAGTACCTGCTTACCGGTCAGTTTCCAATGTACATATCCGGCTAAGGTGGTCAGAAAATGCACGCGGGATACATGCTCCTCGCCGTTGATCACCGCCTGATACAGGTGTGCAATACTCCATCTCTGCGGGATATTGTAGTTAAACAGGTCCGTCAGGCGTCTTGCTGCCTCGGCGGTCATCGTATTTCTCCAGGTACGGAACGGAACGAGCAGCTTTCCGTCCGCATCAAATGCCATATAGCCGTGCATCATGGCGCTGACGCCCATCGCACCAACCCTTTTAAGCGTTAAACCGTATTGGTTCTTCACATCGGCAGCCAGATCCGCATAGCAGTCCTTTAAGCCCTTCCAGATATCTTCCAGGGAATAGGTCCAGATACCATTTTCCAGACGGTTTTCCCACTCATAGCTCCCCTGCGCGATCGGCGCGGTCGTGCCGTCCGTCAAGACTGCCTTGATTCGGGTCGAACCAAATTCAATTCCGAGCGCTGTATTTCCGCTCTCTATGTCTTTCTTGATCTCTTCCGCACTGCGGCCCATATCCATCCTCCTCATTGTAGCAAAAAGCGCACCGCCGCCGGAATTTTCATCCCCTTGGCTGCGGCACGCCCCGTCATTCATAACTATTCTATTTTCACAGTTGTGGCAAAAACTTATGCAGTTACGTCTTTTTCAAAAATTCTTATCTTTCAAACGCCCTATTATTTCATAAAGAATTTCTGTAAATCGGCCTCTGTCGTATCTTCGCCGATTGTAATTAACTCGGTACCGGTCAGACGCGCGAACATAGCGATGTCATCTCTCGTCAGAGCGGTAGATACAACGGAGTGATGAGCGCCGCCTGCGTAGCACCATGCAGCCGTACCGATCTGGAAGTTCGGTTTATGACGGTACATAATTCTCGCTACCGGAAGTTTTGGCATCGGTTTCGGCTGTTTTACAAGCTCGATATCTGCACAGATGATGCGGAAATGATCGCCCATATCTACCATCGTTACCTGGATACCATCGCCGGTCACGCCGTCGAAAATCAGTCTTGCCGGATCTTCCTTGCCGCCGATACCCAGCGGAATTACATCGATCTCCGGTTTGGTTGCTGCAAATGCCGGCGGAACCTCCAGCATATGGGAAGCTAACTCTAACTCCTGTCCCGGAGTCAGATCGTAGGTGTAATCCTCGATAAAGCCGGTTGCGCCCTCTTTGCCCTCGGACATCTTCATCAGGACTGCAGACAGAGCGGAAATCTTGTAATCACCCTCCGGACCAAAGCCGATGCCTTTGCCCATCAGGTTCTGTGCTGCGATACCCGGAAGCTGCTTTAAGCCGTGCAGATCCTGGAAGGTGTCTGCAAATGCACCGATTCCGTTCGTGAAGAGGAATTTCTCCAGACCCACTTCGTATTTAGCCTGCTCGCGGACAGAATCAATGCGGTCGGTCTTCATTGTATACTTATCGGTATACTCTTTCATCTTCGCGTCGATCTCTTCCTCGGTTACCTGGTTGATGATGTCAACCAGATCGCCCAGTGCATAGTAGTTGCACTCCCAGCCGTATTTGATCTGGCTCTCTACGCGGTCGCCGTCGGTAACCGCCACCTCGCGCATATTGTTGCCGAAGGAAGCCACCTTTAAGGACTTGGAGTAGGAGATAGCCTTTGCAACGGATGCAAACTGGCGGATCTTTGCTACCACATCATCATGTTTGTAATATCCAGCTACAACCTCATGCGGAATACCCATTCTGGCAACGATGAAGCCGTACTCACGGTCGCCATGTGCGGACTGATTCAGGTTCATGAAATCCATGTCGATCTCATCATACGGAAGCTTCTCATTTGCCTGTGTATGTAAATGAAGCAGCGGTTTTCTTAATTCCTGCAGACCCTTGATCCACATTTTTGCAGGGGAGAAGGTGTGCATCCATGTGATAACGCCGACACAGTCATCATCATTGGAAGCTTTCCGCATATCCTGAATACAGATTTCAGAAGTCTCTACGGTTGGAAGAAGTTCGATCTCTGCCAGATCGCCCACTTTTTCGTTTAAGAATGCAACCATCTGACGGCTGTCTTCTGCAACCTGTTTCAGGCATTCCTCTCCGTATAAGTCCTGGGAACCCACAATAAAGTATAACTTTTTCATTTTAATCTGCCTCCTTGTCATTTTCAATGTATATCCCGAACCGAATTTCCGTTGTTAAACATCACCGGAAACCGGTACGAATACTTCTTTTCCTGCCAGTCCGAATCCTCTATCATCCGCAGAAGATTGCGCGCTGTCAGCCGCCCAAGATTGTACTTGGGATGAATCACGGACAAGATCGTGAGATCCCCCTCCTGCACCGGTCCGGCATCATCAAACGATACCAGGGAAATATCTTCCGGCACGCGCAGTCCGCGGTCCTTTAAAAAATCCATATAGCTGCCCGCTACCTCGTCGTTGTAGAGGATCATCGCGGTACAGTCCTTCGTCCGGCGGTACATCCGCTGAAGTCCTTTTTTGCTTAATTTTTCTTCCATATCCCGGGTCGAATACCAGCGGATCCAGTCCTCCTGGAAATCGATCCCGAAATCCGACAGGCACTCGATAAAGCCGCGGTAACGCTCGATCCCCTGCCAGTCATCGTATTTGAAAATACCGCCGATCCGGGTATGTCCGTTCTGTATCAAAATCCGCGTCAACTCATAGCCCGCGCGCGCATCCGACATCTCCACGCTGTCAAACGTCTCATTCTGGTAATGATTGTGAATAAACAGCGTCGGAATATTTCTCCGCCGTATCTCCTTGTAAAGCCGCAGATTCGGATTCGGGAAACTGGAACGCGTCCCCTCGATGATGAGTCCGGACACATTGCGCCCCAGCATCCCCTTGAGATACAGGGCCTCATCATTTAAGCGGTTACGCGTGACCGAAACGCTGATCTCATAACCTTCCTCCCGCAGGACGGACTCGATTCCCTCGTACACCTGCGGAAACAGGTAATCTGAAAAATAACTGAGAATCAGTCCGATGCGGGGACGTTCTTCCTTATCCTTCTCCGGCGCATAGGAAACGTATGTGCCGCTTCCCTTGACCCGGGCAATCAGCCCGTCCTGCTCCAGGCGGTCGAGCGCGTTGCGGACCGTCTGGCGGGAGTATCCAAATTTATTCTGGAGCATATGCTCGGATGGAAACTTGTCCATATTCCGGAGCACCCCGCTCATAATCAGCGTCCGACCCCAGTTGTAGAGCTTCTGATATTTAAGTCCACCCTGATTCCGGCTGCTGTTCTCCCTCATACTGTAACCTCCAGATGTCGCTTTTGTCTGTCCTATTTGATAACCTGCAGAGACTGACGGTCTGCGAATACAGCTACGAATATCAGGAATACAACACCCTGGATGAGCTGCATCATCTGTGTGGTAAAGCCCATCATCGTCAGACCACTGTTCAGGACGATGTACAGAAGAGAACCAACGATGATATTCTCAAAACGTACCTTCGCACCACCGGAAATCGGCATACCGCCCAGTACCAGTGCAATCAGGATCTGGGTCTCAAGCTGGTTACCACCGGAAGAAGTAACCGAACCAACCTTGATAACATTGATAAATGCGGCAAATCCTGTGATCGCACCTGCCAGTGTGTAGATAAGGAACTTCATGCGGTCGGTACGGATGCCGGAGAACATCGCTGCTTTCTCACCTGCTCCGATCGCCTTTAAATAAGTACCAAACTTGGTAAAGCGGAATAAAATAAATCCGATAATCAGGACCACCAACGTACAAGCCAGCTTTAATTCAGTGCTGTCGAAGTTGATTAACATCGCAGAGCCGGCTACCGGCGCGTTGGTCGTCAGATATTTGATAAATCCACGGAATAAGAACATCGTACAAATCGTAACGATGAAGGATTTAATCTTGCGGTATACATAGAAGTAACCGTTGATGGCACCGATCGCTGCACCAACCGCGATACCTGCCACAATCGCCAGTGGAATGCTGGTCTTGGAAACCATGCAAACAACAATCGATGCAATACCAAGGATGGAACCCTGGGAGAAATCCAGACCGCCCATCGTCATGATAAAGAATACGCCGGTTGCCGAAATCATAGTGACATACACCTGGGAAAGTACCAGAGGAAGGTTATTCATCATCCGGAAATTCGTCAGGGCATTGAACATAAGAAAGATAATAATCAGTCCCGCAATCGGCAGAAGCGAACGGATCATCGTCATTTTTGATAACTTTTTGAGCTGCTGCTCTTTATTTTCCGTACTTGTCTTAACTTGATTCTCCATTGCATCCTCCTTATACCATCATCGTGATCAGGCTGTTCTCATCCATCGCCTCATCACGTTCCAGCTCACCGCTGATCTTGCCGTCCTTCATGATAATGATGCGGTCGCACATACCAATCAGCTCCATCAGCTCCTCGGAAATCATGATAATCGATTTTCCATTCTTTCTCATCTGGTTCATTAACTGGTAAATATCCTGTTTAACCTTAATATCAATACCACGGGTCGGACTGTCGAGAACGACAATATCGGAATCTTTTCCAATCCATCTTGCCAGAACAACCTTCTGCTTATTACCACCAGAAAGCTCCGAAACGAACTGGTTTACGTTTACCATCTTAACGGACATCTGTTTTGCAAACTGGTTGGAAAATTCTCTTAATTTCTTATCGCTCAACAGGTGAAGCTTGTTTGCCAGCGAATCCAGGGACGGCAGGCAGATGTTGTCGCCGATGCTCTGGTTTAAAACGACCGACTCATTATCACGATCCTTCGACGTATACGCGATGCTGTGCTTGATCGCGCTCGGGATATCGTTGATCTGCGTTCCGTCTGCCAGCTGTACCGTACCGGTTCTGTCATAGGAAGCGCCGAAGATTGCTTTGCCGATCTCATGCATACCAGACTCGGACAGACCGCCAAAGCCCAGGATCTCGCCCTTGTGAAGGTCAAAAGACACATCCTCAATCAGTCCCGGAACCGTCACATTTTTCACTGAAAGAACCACTTCATCCGATACCTTCTCGCCGTAGTCTGCACGATAATAATCACCGGTTACCTCACGACCTACCATCAGACGTTTCAGATCGTCCTCGGTCACATCCTTGCTCTTTACAGTGTCGATATAAACACCATCCCGCAGGATTGTGATGGTATCGGATTTATCCAGAATCTCCGGAAGGTCATGGGAGATAAAGATGACTGTGTTGCCGCTCTCACGGATGCGGTTCATGTGTTTGTAAAGTTCTTCACGACCTTCCTGGGAAAGTGCCGTGGTCGTCTCATCAATGACAACAATCTTCGGATTGAAGTAGGTCGCCTTTACGATCTCGACCAGTTTCCGGTCCTCGAAATTGTAGTTGTCGATAATGTCTGCCGCCTTGATACGCTCGAAGCCGTACTGTTTCAGAAGCTCCGTCGCCTTTTTATTCATGGCATTTGTATTTTTAATTCCCATATGTACGAACTGATCTTCGTGTCCCAGGAATATATTTTCCGCTACTGTAAGTCCTGACAAGGTTCCTAACTCCTGTACGATGATAGAAACACCCTCGTTGTTGGCTTCTACCTGATTCTTCGGATGAATCTCTTTCCCATCCAGAATGAAGGTACCGCTTCCGATACTGTAGATGCCGGTCAGCATGTTGGTCAGCGTCGATTTACCGGAACCATTCTCTCCGATCAGCGCGTGAACCTCGCCTTTATTGACATTAAAAGACACATTCTGAACTGCCTTCGTGATACCGAAGGACTTGCAAAGATTTTTTACCTGTAATCTTACCTCACTCATTGCATTTCCTCCCTCGATTTACTTGACAATCTCGCCTTTTTCCGCTTTTGTGGTCAGCGTGATTATGATTAACAGTGCCAGACCTGTGATAACGTCCTGAATTGCTGTCGGTGCGCCCATCGCGATGAAACCAAAGAAAATAATGTTGATAACAAACTCGCCGATGACGATCGCCTGCAGCGGCATGCCATATTTCTTAAACGCCAGACCGAAGAAGCATCCCATCGTCGGAACGAAGTTACGGCTCATCGACGCCATACCGGTTACCGCTACCATGGAGGAACCGTAGCTGATCGTTAAAATCGCCATAACGCCTAAAAATGCGCCGCTTAAGATAAATGCAAGTACTTTGTACTTATTAACATTGATACCCATGTTTTTCGCTACGAACTCGTTGCTGCCGATCGCATATGTATACGTACCAATCTTTGTATAATTTAAGAAAATGTAAGCTGCCACACATGCCAGAAGTGCCAGAATAATGTTCCACGGCATCTGTCCGAATGCACGGAGGTTGGACGGAAGCGTCTGCTCCACGCCGCCTGCGATGTAGTTGGCAACCGACTCATAGATAAGAGCCAGACCCGTCGTTACAATCATGGACGGGATACGGAGTTTTACATAAAAAACACCGTTTAAAAGTCCGACAATCGTACCAGTCAGCACGCTGCCGATGATAAGACCGGCATATCCCATGCCGAAACGAGAGGCAAATACACAGCCTACAATCGCTGAAAGCATGATGTTCGCGCCGATGGAGAAATCGAACATACCCATAACCATAACAAAGTAAAAACCAACAGCGCCAACCGTCGCGATCAGGCTGGCCTGAAAATAACTCAGCATATTGGCCGGAGAACCAAAATTGCCCGGCGTCAAAGCTTTAAAAATCGCCCAGGAAAGCACTACCAAACCCACCAGGATGATATAACCCTTGGCAGTTCCCGAAAGTTTTTTCTTTCCGGTTGTTTCAACAACAGAAGAACCCATATTTTATACCTCATTCATAACTGCTCAGTTTCTTTTTTCTTTTAAAGAAAAGACCGGCATCGCGCCGTGCGATACCGGCCTTTTCTATTACATTCAGCCTCTTAAAATTCTATAATTTGAATCAGTTTCTGAACTAATTAGTTGCCTGCTCTCTGTGCAGCATCCTCGATGGAGATACCAGCTGCAGTTGCTTTCAGGTCATCCAGGCTAAGCTCGGACATAGCTACCAGTTCCTCATCGGTGTATGGAAGCTGATCTACGAAGTACTGCTCATATGCTTTGTAGTCGTCCGGAGAAGATACATACAGATACGGGAACGGAACATCCTCGAAGTTGCCCTCGATACCTGTGTAGTTGCCCTTGATTGCGTTGTAAACCATCATGAAAGCGATAAGCGGATCGCAGTAATGTCCACCGGACTCACCGGCCATAGAACCATTTTCAAGTCTCTCGCCCAGATCCGGAAGGAAGTCTGTGGAAACGATGTCGATATCCTGAGTCTTGCCTGCACGCTCAACTGCTGCGATAGCGCCCTGAAGCGGGTCACCGCCGCCG
>OGWR01002470.1_pt1 | contig 13233 bp, 9 predicted proteins | sample 1576061 | NCBI WGS metagenome assembly OGWR01 (sample SAMEA3541511, study PRJEB24748) | human gut metagenome | biome: human gut; feature: human-associated habitat; material: faeces | place: China | collected 2012 | reverse complement strand
AATACAATTACTGGTTCCTCTTTCTTCTGTTAGAGGTTACCAGTTTTGTTTTATTATTCCGCTTCAACCATTATCAGCAGAGTGTATATTTCACTTCTGCCAACGGAGTGGCAGGGAAAGTTTATGAGATTTCAGGGGGGATTAGTTCTTATTTCCATTTGAAATCGGTCAATGAGGATCTGCTTGACCGTAATATGTGGCTGGAACAACGTGTCGCTTTTCTCGAAAAAAGTCTGCAAGAGCGCGGCTTGGATTCTGTGAAGCTGTATAGTGTGGCGCGTCTTGCTCCGGCTGATTACCGTATATACAAGGCGAATGTTATTAAGAACAGTCTGAATAAGGCGGATAATTACATAACGTTGGATCGTGGTTCAGCAGACAGCATTCGTCCGGAGATGGGCGTAGTGGATGCCAACGGAGTGGTGGGCATTGTATATAAGACTTCTCCCCGTTACTCGTTGGTTATTCCATTGTTGAATAGTAAATCGAGCATTAGTTGCAAGATTGTGGGTAGTGACTATTTTGGTTATTTGAAATGGGAAGGCGGGGACTCCCGCTTCGCTTATCTGAAAGATTTACCTCGCCATGCGGAGTTCAATTTGGGGGATACGGTGGTAACCAGCGGTTACTCTACGGTCTTTCCTGAGGGAGTTATGGTAGGGACGGTTGATGATATGTCCGATTCTCATGACGGGCTTTCGTATTTGCTGAAGATAAAGTTAGCTACGGATTTTGGGAAAGTGAGCAATGTGCGTGTCATTTCGCGTAGCGGACAAGAAGAACAGAATATTCTGGAAAAAGAAGAATGATAATCAATTATTTACATAAGATAGGGTGGTTCATCTGTTTGGTACTGTTGCAGGTGCTGATACTGAATAACGTGCATATTGCCGGATATGCCACTCCGTTTTTATATATATACCTGATATTAAAGTTTGAGTCGGATGTGTCCCGTAATACATTGATGTTATGGGCTTTCTTTCTTGGGTTGACGGTGGATGTTTTTTCCGATACTCCGGGAATGAATGCGGCGGCTACTGTATTGCTGGCTTTCTTGCGTCCGATATTCTTACGTCTGTTCGTGCCTCGCGATACGTTGGATACGTTGATTCCCGCAGCTCGCACAATGGGTATCTTCCCTTTCCTAAAATATTTAGTAATTTGTGTCTTGGTGCATCATGGGATGTTGCTTACACTCGAATTCTTTTCCTTTGCCCACATTGGAACACTGCTGTTGAGAGTTGTAACAAGTACTTTGTTGACTGTGACCTGTATAATGGCAGTGGAGGGAATACGGAAGAAATAACTTGTAACCGGTAATTGATAGTTGATAATTAAATGAAGGATTATACGCTGGAGAAACGAAAATATGTGATAGGCATGGCGGCTGTGGTCATTGTCCTTATTTACGTTATTCGCCTGTTCGACTTGCAAATCATGACGGATGATTATAAGAAGAATGCGGACAGCAATGCCTTCCTTAATAAAATTCAATATCCTTCGCGTGGGGCTATTTACGATCGTAACGGCAAGCTATTGGTGTTTAATCAGCCGGCATACGATATTACATTTGTGCCTCGTGAAGTGACGCAATTGGATACCCTCGATTTTTGCCATGCATTGAACATCACGCTTGAGCAGTTTCAGAAGCGAATGAAGGATGTGAAAAACCGTTGGATGAATCCTGGCTATTCTAAATATACGCATCAGGTATTTATGACCCAGCTTTCGGCAGAAGAGTGCGGTGTGTTTCAGGAGAAGCTGTTCAAGTTTCCCGGTTTCTATATCCAACGGCGCACTATCCGTCAGTATACTTATGATGCTGCAGGGCATGCTTTGGGAGATATAGGGGAGGTGTCAAAGAAAGATATTGAAGCGGATAATTACTATATTCGTGGAGACTATATAGGTAAGCAGGGTATTGAAAAGTCTTATGAAAAGTATCTTCGTGGAGAAAAAGGAGTGGAAATTCTGCTTCGTGATGCTCATGGGCGTATTCAAGGACATTATATGGATGGCAAATTCGACCGTCCTTCTGTCCCCGGCAAGAATCTGACATTAGGTATTGATATTGATTTGCAGAGGTTGGGTGAGCGTCTCTTACAACATAAGATTGGAGCTATCGTAGCTATCGAACCCGCTACGGGAGAGATTCTCTGCATGGTGTCTTCTCCCACCTTCGATCCTCATCTGATGATTGGCCGCCAGCGTGGAAAGAACCATCGGATGTTGCAGAGGGACAGGCGGAAACCTTTGCTGAATCGTGCGATTATGGGAGCGTATCCTCCGGGTTCTACTTTTAAGACTGCGCAGGCATTGACATTCTTGCAAGAAGGTATTATTCATGAAGACTACCCGACTTTTCCTTGTGCGCATGGTTTCAATTATGGAAGTCTGCATGTAGGTTGTCATGGGCATGGCTCTCCTTTGTCGTTGATTCCAGCAATAGCCACTTCGTGTAATTCTTACTTTTGTTGGGGATTGTTCCGCATGTTTAGCGACAAGAAGTATGGTTCTCCGCAAAACGCCATTACGGTGTGGAAAGACCATATGGTTTCACAAGGATTTGGCTATCGTCTCGGCACAGATCTTCCCGGAGAGCAGCGCGGTTTAATTCCTAATGCAAAATTCTATGATAAAGCATACCGGGGGTCTTGGAATGGGCTGACTGTCATCAGTATCTCTATCGGGCAGGGCGAAATCCTTACCACTCCATTGCAGATTGCCAATTTGGGAGCGACCATTGCCAACCGGGGACATTTTATTACTCCACATATTGTCAAGGAGATACAAGATCATGAGTTGGATAGCATCTACCGCACTCCGCGTGTAACTTCGATTGACCGGGAATACTACGACGAGGTTGCGGAGGGTATGCGCGCTGCTGTTACCGGAAGCACAGGCAGTGCAACTTGCCGCATGGTGGGGACTATTCTGCCGGGCGTGGAGGCATGCGGAAAAACCGGTACGGCACAGAACCGCGGTAAGGACCACTCCGTATTTATGGGATTTGCTCCGATGAACAACCCTAAGATTGCAATCGCAGTTTATGTGGAGAATGGCGGTTTCGGTGCAACTTACGGAGTGCCTATCGGCGCTATGATGATGGATCAGTATCTGCATGGCAAGTTATCGCCGGAGAATGAGATACGTGCGGAGGAATTCAGTAATCGCATAATACTGTACGGAGACGAAGAAAGATAGTAAACGCTCGAATATCGAGAGAACAAATGGTAAGAAGAGAGAATATATGGAAATCGTTGGATTGGGTGACAATCGCAATCTACCTGATTCTGATTGTGTTTGGCTGGTTCAGCGTCTGCGGGGCAAGCTATGACTATGGTGATCGTGACTTTCTTGATTTCTCCACTCGTGCCGGTAAACAATTTATGTGGATTGTCTGCTCGTTTGGGTTGGGGTTTGTCTTGCTGATGCTGGAGGATACGCTCTACGATATGTTTTCTTACATTATATATATAGGGCTCATTCTATTGTTGATTATAACTATCTTTATCGCTCCTGACACTAAGGGGTCGCGCTCATGGTTGATTCTGGGACCTGTCAGCCTGCAGCCCGCCGAATTTGCTAAGTTTGCTACGGCGTTGGCGTTGGCTAAGTATATGAGTGCCTATTCATTTACTATGAAAAACTGGAAGAATACATTGATGCTGGCTTTTCTTATTCTTCTGCCGTTGGTACTGATTATACTTCAAAGGGAAACAGGTTCTGCATTGGTGTATACTGCTTTCTTTCTGATGCTTTATCGTGAAGGTATGCCCGGAGTGGTGCTCTTTTCCGGTATTTGCGCTGTGGTATATTTTGTGGTGGGAATCCGTTTTGACCAGGTTCTTATAGCAGATACCCCAACCCCAATCGGAGAGTTTGCCGTATTGTCGATGGTGCTGCTTTTCGCCGGTGGAATGGTATGGGTATATAAAAAGAGGTGGGAGCCGGTTCGTAATATTATCGGTGGTTCTTCTGTGGTATTGCTCATAGCTTATATTATTTCAGAGTATGTCGCCCCTTTCAACCTTGTATGGGTGCAATGGGGATTATGTGTGGTTGTAACGTTTTATTTGTTTTATCTTTCTTTGCGCGAGCGCCATTTGAGTTATCTTCTTATAGGCTTGTTTGCCATAGGCTCGATAGGCTTTCTTTATTCCAGCGATTATTTCTTCAATAAAGTATTGGAACCTCACCAGCAGATCCGCATTAAAGTTGTGTTGGGTATGGAAGAAGATCTGACAGGGGCGGGGTATAACGTAAATCAGTCGAAAATAGCCATTGGGTCAGGCGGCTTGACAGGGAAAGGCTTTCTGAACGGTACGCAAACCAAACTTAAATACGTTCCTGAACAAGATACGGATTTTATCTTCTGTACAGTGGGCGAGGAAGAGGGTTTTATTGGTTCAACGGCCGTTTTGCTTCTGTTCCTGGCATTGATACTTCGTCTGATAGTACTGGCAGAACGGCAACAGTCTGCATTTGGGAGGGTGTACGGATACTCGGTGCTGAGTATTTTTCTGTTTCATCTTTTCATTAATATAGGAATGGTACTTGGGCTGACTCCCGTAATAGGTATCCCTCTGCCTTTCTTTAGTTATGGAGGTTCTTCGTTATGGGGCTTTACGATACTGTTGTTCATATTCCTGCGTATCGATGCGGGAAGAAATAGAAGACTGGTGTAATATCCTCGCAGGGATATGTGATGTTATCGTCGTAGTTTGATTCCTACATCGTTGATGCCGGGTAGAATCTCATCCGGTAATGTATAAGCTATCTTGAAGAGGTAATTGCCGGACCTCCCTATTTTGATGCTGCCGGCGGAGAATGCCGATTGATATAAACCGCCCCAGCCGTCTCCTTTCCAGATTCCTTCTTTGCTGGCTAAGACGGCTTTCAGCGTGTCTACCTGTACTCTTTTGCTTTCCGGATCTTCGTAATCGACCGACAGGTTTATGTTTTGATAAGGATAGGTGTTTCGGTTTCGGATTTCTACGGTCAGTTTGTAGTAAGTCTGTGAGTCGGGCACAGCGACATCAAAAAACAATGTGTCCTGTCTTTTCCAACCTTCTTGGGGAACAGACCGGAAAGCATGATATACAGTCTGTTTATCGCAAGCGCCCAATGCGCCTACGATAAACAGCAGAATGATATATTTCAGATGTTTTGTTTTATTCTTGAACCGGTTTGTCATCTCGAACAGGTTTATCCCCTTGGGGTTTAGGTTTGTTGTTGTGAGGGCGCTTGCGGTTATTGTTGTTCCGTTGCGGGCGTCTCTCATCTCCTTGTGCTCGTTTCTCATTCCCTTGAGGTTTGGACTGTTGTTCTTGCGGTTGCGGGGTGGCTGGTTGTTCGCTGCCTTGGGGGCGGTTATTGGAACTTTTTTTCTTCTTTTTGTTCCGGTTTCCATTATTATTCCCGTTACCGTTGTTGCCGTCTCCGCTATTTTTGTTTTTGCGGTTGCGGTCGAAGCGGGTCAGACTTTCCTGTTCCAGCAAGTCCACCGGCTTCTTAGGTTCGGAGCGGTGTGTTTCCTCCAATAGATAATCCGGCTTGATTCCTCTTTTATTCAGGCCGATAACTTCAAAGGCGCGTCTGCCGCTGATTGTGACCAGATTGGCCGGAATGTTTTTATCAGTGGAATAGGTTATCTGATTGTTGAGGATATCAGCTTTGAAGAAATAGAAAACACCGTCTTTGGTTTCCAACTCGATTTCTTTGGAAGGCAGGCGTTTTTGTGCTTCCACATAGCAATCTACTTCGTAGTTGAGACAGCATTTCAATTTGGCGCATTGTCCGGCCAGTTTCTGCGGATTCAGTGAGATGTCCTGAAAGCGGGCTGCACTGGTCGATACGGAAACAAAGGACGTCATCCACGTAGCGCAGCACAGCTCACGACCGCAAGGTCCGATACCGCCGATGCGGCCGGCTTCTTGGCGGGCACCGATCTGTTTCATTTCGATGCGCACGTGAAAAGCGTCGGCAAGCACCTTAATTAGTTGGCGGAAGTCTACGCGTTCATCGGCAATGTAGTAGAAGATTGCTTTGTTGCCGTCTCCCTGATATTCCACATCCCCGATTTTCATATTGAGGTTGAGGTCAAGAGCGATCTGGCGGGCACGTATCATCGTGCTGTGTTCACGCGCTTTCGCCTCGTTATACTTGTCCATATCCACCGGTTTGGCTTTGCGGTAGATACGCTTGATATCCGCTTCCGACTTGATATTTGCCTTACGCATCTGTAGCGGTACAAGCCGCCCGGTAAGGGTTACTACGCCTATATCATGTCCGGGAGTAGCTTCCACGGCTACTATATCGCCTTTTTCCAAAGGAATTTTGTTGCTGTTGCGGAAATAACCCTTGCGGGTATTTTTGAACTGAACTTCCACCATGTCCGATTCCTCTGCATTGCCGGGGATGTCGGCAAGCCAGTCGTAAGTGTTCAGTTGCTTGTCTTGCCTGCCGCAGCTTTTGCAGCAGAGACCGCCGCTTCCGTTATGTAGTTTAAATTCCATCATTCTATCTGTTATTTTGATGATTTACTATGTTATATGTTAGTTGAAAAGGATTCTTCTATTGTTTTAACAGAACAATCATTTTCAGTGAAAAATCAAAGAATACCATACGGGCATTCACATTCTGCTCAATGTGCACTTGCGCTTCGCTGAGTTCATCCATAATACCCATAACATTCCGTTCGTTGACAAACGGGGCAAACCGGGTAGCGAAGTTCTGTTCGGGCAGGGTCATGTAGTTCATCTCCTTCCGATGCAGGTTATAGATGAAATTTTCCCGTATCATGCGCTGGCAGTATTCCAGAAAATTCTTTTGGCGTTCGCGCCCCATAGCCGCGAGTTGTTCGCTCCATTGCTTCATTTCCCGTATTTTCCGTTGATAGGAGAGGCGCATCAGGCTGACGAACAGATTGAAAAACAACTCATTTTCTTCATTCAGGTGGATTGTTTCCAATGCCTTGATGAAGTTCCCGTTTGCCAGATGGGCTATGGTCTGGCTGTCCGCCGGTTGCACGCCGTACTTTTGTTGCAGAGCGTTTGCCACGCTTGCCTCATCTATTTTGCGGATGTTGAAACGTTGTGTACGGCTGAGTATGGTAGACAATATCATTTCGGGTGCTTCGGAAACCAACAGGAAGATGGTCTTCTCAGGCGGCTCTTCCAGCAGTTTCAGTAATTTATTGGCGCAGACCTCGTGTAGCTTTTCAGGCAGCCATACAATGGTTACCTTGTATCCGCCTTCGCTGGATTTCAAACTGAGCTTACGGGTGATTTCATCGCTTTCCTTTGCGTAGATAATCGCTTGTCCGTTTTCCGCTCCCATTTCATTCAGCCAATGATTCAGTGAGAAATAGGGGTTGCTTAGTACAAGATGCCGCCAGTCGGCTATGTAGTCATCGCAAACCTCTTTCTTCCCTTTGGCGCTTTTCACGATGGGGAATACGAAGTGTACGTCCGGATGCACCAGTTTATTCCACTTCACACACGAAGGACACGTGCCGCAGGCATCGGTCTCCGTGCGGTTCGGGCAGCAGATGTAACGGGCATAAGCCATAGCCAGCGGAAGTTTGCCTACTCCTGCCGGTCCGCAGAACAGTTGCGCGTGAGGAATACGTCCTTCCCGCACCTCTTGTATCAATCGTTGTTTGGCTGTATCCTGGCCTATTACATCTTTAAAAAACACGGCGTCGGTATTTGGTTAATAAATCTGTTTGGCTACTTCCTTGATGCTGTCCACTGCACCTATGGAATAGAAATGGATGCTGGGAATATGGTGTTTCATCAATTCCTTGCATTGCTGCACGCACCATTCGATACCTACCTGTTGCGCTTCGGCATCATTCTTGCATTTCAAGATTTCGTTTGTCAGCTCTTCGGGCAGGTCTACCTTAAACGTTTTGGGTATCATGCTGAGTTGCGAAAGCTTCTTGAACGGCTTGATGCCCGGTATAATGGGGATGGTAACTCCGGCTTTGCGGGCGCGTTCTACGAAATCGAAGTATTTCCGGTTGTCATAGAACAATTGGGTAACGGCATATTCCGCTCCGGTTTCCATTTTCTTTTTCAGCCAATAAATGTCCGTATCGATGTTGGGCGCTTCTTCGTGTTTCTCCGGATAACAGGCCACTCCGTATGAGAAAGGAGTATTGGTGACTTTCATCTCGGAGCCGTCTACAAAGATGCCCTTATTAAATTGGTTAATCTGTTCCTGCAATTCAACGGCATGATGATAACCGTTCTTTTCGGGAGTGAATACCGACTCGTGTTTTGCCTTGTCTCCGCGTAACACCAAAAGGTCTGTGATGTTCAGGAATTGCAGGTCAAGCAATACATATTCGGTATCCTCACGGCTGAAACCGCTGCAAAGAATATGCGGCACCACCGTTATATTGTATTTATTCTGGATGGCTGCGGCTACGGATACGGTTCCCGGACGGCGACGGAGACGGTTGCGCTGGAACAGCCCGTTGCCGAGGTCCTTGTACACGTACTCGCTGCGGTGTGTGGTGATATTGATGTATTTAGGGTCGAACTCCCGTAATGTATCTATTGTTTCGTACAACTTTTCGATGCCTGTACCTTTCAGAGGGGGCAATATTTCAAAAGAAAAAGCTGTTTTTTCGTTACTGTTTATCAGATCGATTACTCTCATTTCTTTTCCGTTGTCTTTGTCTAATTGGCAAAATCCTGCACAATCCTGCACATTGGGAACAAAAATACGAAAAAGAAATGAGAAATGCTTTTTTGGCAGGCTATTCTTTTATGCAACGGATGGAAAACGCATTATAATAATCTTTGCCTTCCGGTTTGACGGCGTTCTTTAAGGCGATGTCGTTATTGCTGTTCGCAAACATTACGACTTTGTCCAATTGCTTTTGTGTGCCGTCATATAGCCAATAGGCGGTCGATGAGTTTGCGTTTACCAAGGCCGTCTTGTTTTCCCTTTCCAACAGCAGCCCTGCGGGTTGAATGCAGAATCCGGTTTCATTGGTTGCGGAATAAACATCCGAGCTCCAGGTATCTGTCTTTTTCAGTGCGGAAGCATTTTCTCCTATGTATCCTTTCAGTCTGTTCCAATCGTTTTCTGTTGGCAATCTCCAATCCAACGGAGCCAATTTCCCGGTAAGGACGGCCTCGCCGTTGTAAAAATGGGAGTCGGTGCCCGCCCATTTGAGGTAGCCCTCGCCATCTCCCAAAGCTTTTCTGAGGGGCATACTCTTGCTGTCATTATAATGGGCCGTCTGTAAATCCTCTTTCATCCAATATTGTGCGCCTATTTTCACGATGGGGTAGGTGTGCAATATACCGTTCCGTATATCTCTGATTACGTAGCTGCTGACGTTGATAGCTAGTGCTGGTGCGGCAGGCTTTTCCGTTACTATCTTTCTGTTTTCGTCTATGTAGAATTTTTCGATAGGCCGGGAGTGGCCGCTAACGTAGGTCAGCGAGTTGTCCGCTTCATTCCAACTTACTTTACCGCCATGTGTCGTGGCGGTTTTGTCCGGTAGTTGTAAAACGATTCCATTTGTCAAGTCCGTCTGTTCATTGTCCTGTACGGAATAGGCTACAATCGCTTTAGTAGCGACAGCATCGGCGGGGGTAGTGTAAAGATACTCCCGGCATACTTCTGCCACGGGCTTTCCTTGATGGTATATCCTGTAGATATCAGACGTGCTGAATGACAGCGAGGCTGTGTGTACGGCAGTGATTTCGTACCGGTTTTCGCTCTCTCCTTGTTCGCTGAACTCCCATTCCTTGATGTTGGCGATAACTCCGGTGAGGGTTGCACTTGTGCTTTGAAGTGCGTTGATGCAAATCTCCAGTTCCGTGTCCTCCTCAATGGTGGCCGACGGGAGAGGGCAGGTATAGATTTTTCCGTTCCATTCCAGGGTAAAAGCCTGTCCGCCGTCGGAGTGTGTTTGCGGAATTACAATGAACTCCTTACCGGACAGCGTATTACCCTCTTTCTTCCATGTGCCGAAAGGAATAATATCCGTTTCGCTCGCATCGTCAACCGAGGAAAGCTTGTCCGATTGCAGGTCATATACGGCTTGTGTCCTGAAACCGGTAGCTATGATTCTGGGGTTGGCCTTGAGCATCTCGTCCGTATCTTCGCCTTCTTGGGGTATAAGAACTAACTTTATTTTGGCAAACCGGTGCTTGTATTCCAGCTTTACGGTTTTCTCGCTGTTGGGTACGTTTCCAATGCGGGCGGTCATGAAGTTGGATAAGCTGTAATTGGCGGTCTTGTTCTGGTCTGCTTGTACTGTGACGTCCAGCAGTGAGCTTCCTTTGGACACGTTTTCCTCCTGATACGGATAGTAGCTGATGAAGTCCAGCGTGGCATCTCCTTCCGGATAATACACTTCTTTCTTGGATATCAGTTTGCTGTTGTCGCTGCATTCCAGAAGCAGGTTGTCGATGTATCGTTGCTGGTCCAGGGAATTGCCTGTCAGCATGGCAAAGATACCGCTTCTGTCTCCTATGTCGAAAGTGTTTTTAGTTACTTTGGTAGCGGCTTTACTTGTTTCAAAGGAAAAGGAGATGAGGATGCTGCCCTCTTTGATTTCATCATTTAGCCTGTTGATACAAGATGTACCCGATAAGGCAAGGAGCAGGCATAACACATAATTTGCTCTTTTGAAAGCGTTTCTCATGATATTCATGTTATAGTAGTTTTATAAGGCGAAAACATCTTCGCCTTTGGTTCGTACTTAAAAACTTACGTGTCGATATATCAGATTAGGCAGAACCGCAAATGTTATGAGAAAGTAGTTTACGCTTTCAGATTTCTATTAGTCAGTTATCACGCTTGATAGCTTGGTGCTTTTTCTTCTCTTTACATATATCTATAGAGTCACGGGGCAAAAGTATATTAATATTTTGTATTGCCTGCTTTAATTCAACAAAAACTTCCGCAATTTATTTATACCGCTCTGATTTTTTATCTAACTTTACACGCTAAAATCGTAAACAGTAATTAGTTAAACCGTAGAACAGAGCTTATGCCTTTAAATTTACCCGATAAACTTCCCGCGATAGAGCTGCTGAAAGAGGAAAATATATTCGTTATTGATAATTCGCGTGCAACCCAGCAGGACATTCGTCCGCTACGGATTGTCATACTGAATCTGATGCCGCTGAAGATTACGACGGAGACCGATTTGGTGCGTTTGCTTTCCAACACTCCGTTGCAGGTGGAAATCTCATTCATGAAAATCAAAAGCCATACTTCCAAGAACACTCCGATAGAGCATATGAAAGCTTTCTATACGGACTTTGACAAGATGCGCGACGAGAAATACGACGGTATGATTATTACCGGCGCTCCTGTGGAACAGATGGACTTTGAGGAAGTGACCTATTGGGACGAGATAACCGAAATATTCGATTGGGCGCGTACGCACGTTACGTCCACGCTTTATATCTGCTGGGCGGCGCAAGCCGGACTCTACCACCATTACGGTGTGCCCAAGTATCCGCTGGACGCGAAAATGTTCGGCATATTCGCACATCGCACCTTGCAGCCTCTGTATCCCATTTTCCGTGGGTTTGACGATGTGTTTTATGTTCCTCACAGCCGCCACACGGAAGTCCGCAAGGAAGATATTCTGAAAGTTCCCGGACTGACTCTGCTTTCGGAATCGGAAGAGGCAGGGGTATATATGGTAATGGCACGTAACGGGCGCGAGTTTTTCGTAACCGGTCATTCCGAATACTCCCCCCTGACGCTCGATACGGAATACCGCCGCGACCTGGCTAAGGGATTGCCTATTGAGATGCCCCGCAATTACTATGTGGACGACAACCCGGACAAAGGCGTATCGGTACGGTGGCGGGCGCATGCCAACCTGCTGTTCTCCAACTGGCTGAACTACTTTGTATATCAGGAAACCCCGTTCAATATTGAAGAAATTAAATAAGAACTCCGAAAACTCTGTGGGGCCTTGTGCCCCTTTCTGTGGTGAAAGAAATATGATGAAGCAACGAAAAATAGAACTATTGGCCCCCGCCAAGAATCTGGAGTGCGGTATTGAAGCAGTCAATCATGGTGCGGATGCGGTATATATAGGCGCACCGAAGTTCGGCGCACGTGCGGCTGCGGTCAATTCTTTGGAAGATATAGCCGCTTTGGTGGCGTATGCCCATTTGTACAACGTACGCATTTACGTTACGGTCAATACCATTCTGAAAGAAGAGGAGCTTGCCGAAACGGAAAAGATGATTTGGGAACTGTACCGCATCGGTGTAGACGCCCTGATAGTGCAGGATATGGGAATTACCCGTCTGAACCTGCCGCCCATCCCCCTGCACGGCAGTACGCAGATGGACAACCGTACACCGGAGAAAGTACGTTTCCTGGCGGATGCAGGCTTTCGTCAGGTAGTGCTGGCGCGCGAACTGTCATTGCAGGAGATACGCCGAATTCACGAGGCTTGTCCGGAAACGCCTTTGGAAGTGTTTGTACACGGTGCGCTTTGCGTAAGCTACAGCGGACAGTGCTACGTCAGTCAGGCATGTTTCGGCAGGAGCGCCAACCGGGGAGAGTGTGCCCAGTTCTGCCGCCTGCCGTTCAGCCTGGTAGATGCCGACGGGAAAACAATCGTCCGCGACAAGCACCTGCTCTCCTTGAAAGACCTGAACCAAAGCGAAGTGCTGGAAGACCTGCTGGATGCCGGCGCCTCTTCCCTCAAGATAGAAGGGCGGTTGAAGGACGTTTCCTATGTGAAGAACGTTACGGCTGCCTACCGCAGCAAGCTGGATGCCATCTTCGCCCGTCGCAAGGAGTACGTACGTGCTTCTTCGGGGACTTGCCGTTTCGACTTCACGCCCCGGTTGGACAAGAGTTTCAGCCGCGGCTTCACCCATTACTTCCTGCAGGGCCGCGACCGGGAAATCTCCTCTTTCGATACGCCGAAGTCTTTGGGCGAGGAGATGGGTACGATGAAAGAGCAGCGCGGCAACTACCTTACCGTTGCCGGAGTGAAACCTTTCCATAACGGAGACGGTGTCTGCTTTCTCGATGAACAGGGCCGTTTGCAAGGTTTCCGTATCAATCGGGTGGATGGCAACAAGCTGTATCCGGCAGGCGATGTGCCCCGTATCAAACCGCGCACCCGTCTTTTCCGCAATTTCGACCAGGAATTTGAACGCATCCTTAGTAAATACTTTGATAAGGATGGCAGTGACTTGAGCAATATTGATGCTCAGATTG
>OGWR01002449.1_pt1 | contig 13329 bp, 9 predicted proteins | sample 1576061 | NCBI WGS metagenome assembly OGWR01 (sample SAMEA3541511, study PRJEB24748) | human gut metagenome | biome: human gut; feature: human-associated habitat; material: faeces | place: China | collected 2012 | reverse complement strand
CAGGTTCATCTGCCCTTCCTGCGGCCAGAGCATCGCGGCGTAGTTCGACGGCACCGGCAGGGTGCCCAGCGCCATTCCCTCGCCGACCGTCATCCGGGAGACGACCGTCCCCTCGAAGAGTTCCGCGGCCGCCTGGCATTTCTGGTCGGTGCTGTTGGGCACTGTCAGGCCCAGCAGCTTTGCCTCCGGGCACAGACGGAGCAGCCGCTGGGCCGATTTTGCCCAGCAGGCCGCCGTCACTTCATGGTAGCAGTCGAAGATCAGGTAATCCGGCTTGCGTGAGGCCAGCCGGACCCACTCCTCGGCCGACGCCTCGGCCAGCACACCGCAGTCGCAGAAGATGAGGTTCTCCGGCAGCACACCGTCGTTGTAGCGGCGGACATCCTCCCTGCGCAGGGTCAGCCGCGCCGCACCGTACACCAGCCAGATGAACGACGCCTGCGGATGGTCCGCGATGAGCTGCCATGCAATGCAGCTCTTGCCCGTGCCGGTGGCATGTTCCACTGCTGCTTTTCCGTTTTGTTCCAACGCAGCGGCAACCTTTGCATACGCCTCCGCGTTGACCTTGTTCAAACTGATCGGCATCGTTTTTCTACCTCCAGGAGCGATCTTCTTGCAAAGAATTTTTCTTATAAATCTATTATGGCAATAAGCACTTTCTTGTCAAGCATTCCCGGCAAAAAAGAAGATTTCGGATAAAAAATACGATATTTTTCCCATTATTTTTTGGTCATCCCAACCAACTTCCGGCATAGCTTCGGGCATCCTCAAAACGAAACACCGCACAACCGCCGGGCGCAGCCCTCCCGCAATGCCCTGTTTTTCCGCAGCACAGCGCCTCCGTCTGCGAAATGTTCCGCCGCCCCGGAAGCAGCTGCAAACACAAAGACCGCCTGCCGAACGTTTCCTTCAGCAGACGGTCTTCAGTTGCGCCAGCGTGAGTCGAACACGCGGTGGGGGAGTCAAAGTCCCCTGCCTTACCGCTTGGCGATGGCGCATCATGCAAAACAGTATAGCATATTTTCCGCTGTTCCACAAGAGGTGCGCCGCATTTTTGCAGCTTTTTCTGTGCGCTGTCTGCCGCACTTGCGGCGTTTTGGGTCGGTTTTTGGGCTTTGCGGCCGGGACCCTGCGTTTTCCATATTCTTCCATGTTTTTACGAAAGGCAAGTTTTGCGGGATGCGTTTTTCAAAAAACACAGTCCGCAGGGGGCACAAGATTCATATTGCAAAGGTGAAATTTATTTTTTTCCTGATTTTTCTTATTATTTTCTCAAAAGACTGTATTTTTTGTTGCGGTTCTGGTACACTGGATGTGATAAAAATAAGTTGAAGAAACTACGCCGATGTCCGGGCTGTCCCCGGGCGGGGCAGTGTCTCCATCTTTGTGAAGGAAAGCGAGGGATCTCATGAAAAAATTCCTGAAAACGCTGGTGGTCGGGCTTTGCCTGTTCACGCTGCTGTGCTGCGCACTGCCGGCTGCATTTGCCGCCGACAAAACTTCAGGGAGCAAAAAGGAAGAGAACGTGTACGCCATTGGTATGGATGCCCAAGGCGGCATCTGCTCCACCGTGGTAACCTACACGAACCTGTCCGGCAAACTGGAGAGCACGCCCGAGCAGCCTACCATGACGGGCTACACCTTTGATGGCTGGTACACCGAGCCGGTGGGCGGCAGCAAGGTGACCACCTCCACCGTGTTCACCTCCGACGCCACCATCTACGCCCACTGGACTGCCAAGGCCGGTACTTCTACCGTGCCGCAGCCCACCACCCAGCCTGCCGCCCAGTGGCAGAAGTATGTAGGCCCTGCCCTTGTGGCCGGTGCCCTGCTTACCACCCTGCTGGTCGCCACCATGTTCTGAACACTGCTGTAAACACAATGATACCATTGAAGAAAGGGATCTTACCATGACTACTTCTACCATGAAAATGCCCGCCAGCTATTCCGCTATCGAAGCCGAGGAGATGACCTATCTGGACGGCGGCGCCAGCAACGCTTATCAGTCCTTCCTGGACATCGGCAAGGTGTTCAACTACATTGCCCGCATCTTCTCCGGTGCAAGCTCCATCATCAACAATGTTAACGTCATCTACCAGTCCTTTGTATCGCTGAACAGCCTGCTGGGCAGCTTCGGCAAGTAAAAGCATCACCCCAAAGTTCAGATCCGGGAGCCGCGCTTTTTTCGAAAAGTGCGGCTCCCGTTTTTCGTACACGCTGTAATTCAGTGCATTACTGCGCAGCACTTCACGTTCCAGAATTGTGAACAAACTTTTTAAGCTTTTGGGGGGTCAGTGGCCGTTTTTTGGGTTTTTTCTATATAAAAAGCAAAAAAATGCGATATTTTTTGGGCTTTATCTCTTGATTTTGTGTCTGATTTGTTATATTGTTGTTACATGGAATGTGCTAAAATAAGATAGTTTATAAAAGACCTCTCTGGTCGCGCAAATCGCGCGGCGGCAAGCGATTTTTCAGGCATTTTCTTTAAGTTTTTTCGGAATTTTCGAAAGAAATTTCGTCATCTTACATTTGGGAGTTTGTACGTAAATGGCAGATCGTGAACTGCGGCGGATGCACCGCGCTGAACTAATAGAGATCATCTATGCGCTGAAACAGAGCGAGGACAAGCTCAAGGCGCAGAACGCCGCGCTCACCGCGCAGCTGCAGGACCGGCAGCTCCGGCTGGAAAGCGCCGGTTCCATCGCGCAGGCCGCGCTGGAGCTGAACAACGTGTTCGCCGCCGCGCAGGCCGCCGCCGATGACTATCTGCACTCGGTGCAGGCCAGTCTTGCGGACACCAACGCCACCGCCGCCAATACCCTTTCGCAGGCGCGCAGCGAGGCCAAACGCATTCTGGAGCAGGCACAGGCAGACGCCGACAGCCTGAAAGCGCAGGCGCAGCAGGAATGCGACGCCATGACCGCCGCCGCCGCGCAAAAACGCACCCAGACCGAGGCCGACTGCAAGGCCATGGTAGAGCGCGCCGAGCAGGAGGTGCAGCAGCGCTGGCAGGCATTTGACCACAAGGCCAACGAGCTGCTGGATCAATACCGCAGCACTGACGGTCTGCCTTCGGAGGAAACATGAAAAAACGCGATATCCGGTTCGCTTCCATCCCTTCCACCGAGGAAGTGGCCGCAGAACGTGAGCGTCTTGCGTACCAGAGCCGCTACCAGCGGGTGCTGCGCAGTACGATCTATATTTTGGTGGTGGTGGCCGCAGCAGCCGTGCTGCTGGCTACGCTGTTTCTGCCGGTGCTTCAGGTCTCCGGCGACAGCATGTACCCTACATTAAATGATAAAGACATTATCCTGCTGGTAAAATCCAACCACATTGAAAACGGTGAGTTATGCGGGTTTTACTGGCAGAACAAGCTGCTGCTCAAGCGCATCATCGGGCAGCCCGGTGATGTGATCGATATGGACGTGAACGGCGTAGTCTCGGTAAACGGCGTGGCGCTGGACGAACCCTATGTGGACGCGCTGACCGTGGGCGAATGCGACATCCGGTTCCCCTATCAGGTGCCGGAAAACCGCTACTTCGTGCTGGGCGACCACCGTGCCACCTCTATCGACAGCCGCAGCAGCGTGATAGGCTGCGTTGAAAAAAGCCAGATCGTGGGCAGGGTTTTCCTGCGGATATGGCCCTTGTCCAGTTTCTCGTTGATCCATTGACCCCGGGAGGAGGTATTTCGTTATGAACGACATTCTTAAAACGTACATGGAGCGGTTCCGTGAGAACCGGCACACCCTGCGGCGCTACACCGCATTTGTGCTGGCACTTGCCATGATCACCACCCTGTTCGTCAACTGGCAGCTGCATGGCGTGGGCATCTCGATGACCGCGCAGTACCAGTGCGGCGAGGAGGAGCACACCCACACCGCGGATTGCTACACCAAGGTGCTCACCTGCGGTTACGAGGAAGGCGAGCTTGAAAATGCGGACGAGGTGGCCGCCGCTGCTGCGACCAGCCAGCCCACCGTTGAGGCTGAGCCCATGCCGCTGTCGCTGGAGCCGCAGATCGAGTTTGTGCCCCACGAGCACACCGAGGACTGCTACACCGAGGTGCAGACTCTGACCTGCATGGAGGAAGAGCACGTCCACGGTGACGACTGTTTCGACCCTGAGGATGGCAGCCTGATCTGCGACAAATTTGAGCATACCCACGACGAAAGCTGCTATACCACCGAGTACGAGCTGACCTGTGGACTGGAAGAGGGCGAGCTTGTAGAGCAGGTGGTGGAGCCCACCCAGAGCGCCGAGCTGGCGGCTATGGCTGTGGCCGAGCCTGTGGCACTGGAGCCGACGGTGGACACCGTGGAGCCCATCTACCACCACCACACTGACGCCTGCTACGAGGAAGTGCTTACCTGCCCCCTGCCGGAGCATCACCACACTGTAGCCTGCCTGAGCGACACCTCCGCCGACGTTGAGACCCCCGAGGAGTGGCAGGCCGCCAACGCCGAGGCCGTGATGACCGGCAACTGGGACGAGGACCTGCTCAGCGTGGCAAAGACCCAGCTGGGCTACGAACAGAGCGAGAAAAACTTCGAGATCGACCCCGCGGACGGCGTGACCCTGCGCTACTACTCCCGCTACGGTCAGTCTTACGGCAACCCCTACGGCGAGTGGGACGTGATGTTCCTCTCCTACTGCCTGAAGTACGCCGGTATCCCCCAGAGCGCCATCCCGCAGGAGGCCAGCGTGCTTTCCCTGCGCAGCTCCATGAGCGACATGGACTGGCTGCTGGACGGCGAGGACGGCAGCGCCGCCAATGTGGGCGACATCGTTATTTATAATAAGTACGTCACCCGCACCGTGGCTGTGGACAGCAGCGCCGATGGTGCAGCGGACGGTCTGGACGACCAGTTCAGCATGGACGCTGAGGGTGAGAACGGCGCAGCGCTTGAGGAATCCGGCGCTGCTGCGCTGGATACCGCCCCTGCCGCTGAGGATGCCCCCGCTGCCGACAGCGTGATCACCCCCGATCTCCCCGACACCGCCAACCCGGAGCAGCCCGCCGCAAAGCCGGTGGACAGCACCGACACCGCTGCGCCCAGCGTGGGTTCCCCCGCTGCCGAGCCGCAGACCACTACCGTGACTGACGCTCAGCCCGTGGAGACCGTGGGCATCGTGAGCGCGGTGGACGCCGGCACGCTGACCGTCATCTCTGGCGATGTGGACGGCAAGGTGGCCGAGGTCACCCTTTCCAACGCCGAGGTTCTGGCCGTGGTGGATGTTGCCGCCGCCCAGTACGCAGACGAGATGCTCTCCTCTGCCGTTGACGGTGCACTGCGGGCACCCGATATGCTTATGCTGACGGGTGAAGATCCTGTGCAGGAAACCTCCGAGTACCACGATTTTACGAATGACATCACCTCTGCAAAATTGCAGTATCGCGAGAACAGTTGGGAGGACTGGCAGGATATTCAGGATAATTCCGATGTCGATGAAAACGATCAGATTCAGGCTTATCTGACGTACACGCTCCAGGGTAAAACGTTATCTTCTACACTAAACACCATTAAGTACAACCTGCCGGATGCTTTGAAAAATTTCAAAGAAAACGGCATCGTCTATAATTCCAGCAAAGAAGCTGTTGGCGTTGGCAAAGTAGAAGGTGGTTATGTTTCCATTACTTTCTACGATGCGTATGTGCAAAAAAATGCTAAAGGTTCTGAAATCAGTGGTTCTCTGGCTTTCGATGGCGAAGCCAAGGAAATGAACATAAAGCACGACACGGAAACCACAATCAAGTTCAACGATAGCCATTCCAGCAAGATCACCATTAAGAAAGATTACAATAAAAAGGGTGATCTTCACACCCAAAAGTATACCAGCGACTATGACCTTGAAAATGGTACCGTAAAGTACACCGTAAAAGTATGGAGCACCTACGGTACAGCCGGGCATCCTGTTCAGCTGGAAGATATCATGACTGATATCAAGCTGGATCGGACGAAGAACATCACAGTCGTAAAGAACGGTAGCACTCCTGCCAGTATCGACAATCTCACTTATAAACCTGATGACAAGGGCTTTACCGGCACACTGCCTGCTCTTGACGATGGTGAATATTACGAACTGACCTATTGGGGCGTGCTTCCTTCGGATTTGAAGGGCGGCAACGTTACCACGAACAATAAGATCCATGTCAAATCGCAAAATTCCGATGGTGATAATATCGAGAGCGAATCCTCGGTAGATTTCAGCTTTAATACTGTGAAAAAGCAGGGTGTCAATAATGGTGACGGCACCATCTCTTGGACGGTCAGTCTGAACGAAAATCATGCCAACATGAAGGACTGGATTCTGAGCGACGAGTTGAACGGTAGCGCCTACACAGACACTGTTCACATTGAAACCTCAAAGGGTGCTTCGTTTGACGTTCCGCTGCCTTACAAATTTGGTTCTGACACCGCTGATAAGGATACTACCGCAAGCTATACCATCACTTACAAAACTAAGGATGATCACCCCTATAACACTTCACAGGTCAAGAACAAGGTCACCCTGAAGGACAACAATGACAAAGAAAAGGGTTCTTCCGAATACGATGTTGAGGTTGGCAGCAAGGACGCCTATTTCAAGACCGGTACCGGCGTTACCGATAATGGCGATGGTACTTTGACCCTTAACTGGGAAGTTGAATTGATCATCGATAAGGATTATCCTGCTGGTGAATGGAAATGGTGTGATTATGCTTCCTATTACAGCGAGTGTAAACAGTATTTCACGCCTGCGCAGCGTACAGCGCTGTATGCTGAATTGAATCGTGTTCTCGGTCACTCTGATTATACTGTTACCGACGGTTATAATCCGAAAACCGATGACGGCACAAACTGGGGTTCGATTGGCATCGTTGGAAACCGGCCTTTGCAAAAAGATACCGTTTTGAAATTCAGCTTTTCCACTACAGCTAAGTGTCCCAGTACCAAAACTGATTTCAAGAATCACTGTACCTTCAACGGTTACACTTTTGAAGGCACGAACACCTACAAACCAAGCGGCAATGCAGTTGTAAGGAAGTTTGATAAACTTACCAATTCCGAGGCTAACAGCAGCCACGACTACGACGATATCAATGGTAAACTGGAGTGGAAGATCGAAGTCACTTTGACCGAAGCCTTTAAGGCTGTTGAAAGCAGACTTGAGTATATCGAAATCACCGACACTCTTCCAGCCGGTGTAAAGATTTCGGATATTGATATCAAAACCAACCATTACTGGGGTAAAAACGGCGAAGAGAAAAACGACAGTGTGTGGAACCTTCACACATGGATCAGCAATGATGCATCCGGAGGTGCCACTGGGCACGGTCCCGACATTCCCGTTACAACCACCACTGTTGGTGATCATCAGGTTGTTAAGCTGCGTATTCCCCTGCAGCTTTTGAAGTGTCTCGTAGCAGATGAAAAGATCAATATTTATGTAACCACCGACATTACGGACAATCCCGCCAGCTGGGTGAGCACGCAAAAAAACTTTACCAATGAAGTCAACGTGACTGACAGCACCCCGAAGGATTGGGGTACGGCGTCGCAGACGCAGGAGATCACCTACAACAGCCTGCATGATGCGGTGCAAAAGAGTGGCAGGCAGGTTGACGTAAGTGAAGCTGCCGATACAGTGGAGTATACAGTTATTGTCAATCCCGATGGGCATACAATTCTGGGCAACCCCAATATCAAGCTGACACTTGTTGATGACCTCGCGTACACTTATGACCCTTGGTATGAAAATAAGCTCATCATGCTCAAGCCTTCCAGTGTTGCCGTGTATGAATACGATAAAGCTACCAATACCCTTGGAAGCCCGCTAAGCGTTTCGGAATATTCGTATCTGTACGAAACCATCGGTTATGGTTCCGGCACCGGTAAGGAAAACCGCATCAACCGCCTGACCTTCACCTTGCCAAACGCAAAACCGCTTGCAGTGGTTTATCGTTATATTTCTAATGCTTCTCACGACATCACTTTGAACAACACCGCAACCTTGTTGGCACAAGACAAAAAGATCACCTCTGTTACGGATAGTCAAAATGTTCATATCACTTCCAGCTCTTGGAATGCCATTGCCAAAGAGGGCGTATACGCCTACAAGGTGGATAAAGACAATAACGGTCTGTATCTGTCTGGTGCAAAGTTCAGCTTTTATGCATGGGACAGCACTAAAAACGATTGGTCTTTGGTGACCGATCAGATCGTCACGGACGCTGATGGTCAACTGGTTGATGGGGAAAAGCATAACCTTTCCAAAATCATGGGCGAAAATAACGTTCAATTCCGTAATCAGGCATTTAAGCTTGTAGAAACGCAGGCTCCTGCCGGTTATATCTTTGACCGTGACAATGCCTACTACTTCTATATCCCGGATAGTGATAAGGGTAAGTATCCAGAGAACCTTCCCACTGACCTGAGTGCTTATCATGCAATATCCGTTGGCGGATACCTCTATCTTACCAATGAGAAATCTCAAGACTACGAACTCCCCTCTACCGGTGGCACCGGTACACTCCCGTACACAGCCGTGGGCGGCACAATGATGCTGTCTGCGCTGGCATATAGCTTTATCCACCGCAAGCGCAGACGCGAAGGGAGGGCAGATGACTAAACTGTACTTCCCTGCTGGCTGCCCGGAGCTTAAACCCCGCCCGCCCAGCGCAAAGTTTACGCATTAGTCCGAACAAAAACGACACCCCTACCCCCCCTGTGCAAAATGCAGGGGGCGGCAAGGGGCAGAAAAGAAAGGGGCTTTTTCCATGAAAAAAGCAATGAAAAAACTCATGGCTGCGCTGCTGGCAGTTGCTATGGTTTGCGCCATGGCGATTCCGGCGTGGGCGGCTGGTGGTACTACTGCCGGTACTGGTAGCATTACCATTGACAAAGCTGTTAGCGGTGAAACTTATACCATTTATAAGATGTTCGACCTGAACAGCTATGATCCCACCGCTGGCACCTACTCCTACACTGTAGTCTCCGCTTGGGAAGATTTCTTCAAGGACGGCGCAGCTGGTAACAGCTACATTACGCTTGAGAATGGCCACCCCACTTGGGTAAAAGGTGCACAAGCTGCTGATTTTGCCAAGGCAGCACTTGCTTATGCAACCGAAAAAAACATTACCGCTACGAAAAAAGAGACTGCTACCAGCAATACTGTTAGCTTTACCGGTCTCGACCTTGGCTACTATCTGGTAGATACTTCTCTGGGTGCTCTCTGCGGTCTGGATACCACCAAACCCGATGCTACCATCAACGAGAAGAACGAAGTGCCCGACATTGATAAAAAGGTAGCGGACTCCGAGGGCAACTGGGTTACCGAAAACACCGCTAAGATCGGCGATACTGTCAACTATAAGGTCACCATTACCGTGCAGACTGCAAACAACCGCTACGTCCTGCACGATACCATGAGCGAGGGCTTGACCTTTAACAAAGATTCCGTCAAGGTTACCGTTGGCACTGAAGAAGTTGCTACTACCAACTATGATGTGGTTACTACTGGCATTGGCACCGAGACCTTTAATGTCAAGTTTAAGGACGAATACATTGCTACTCTGGCCGCAGGCACTAAGATCGAAGTTACCTACAGCGCAGTTGTGAACGCGAAGGCTAAGGTCGATTCTGACAAGAATACGAACGAAGCACATCTGGTTTACGGCAACAAGCACGAAACTGAGAAGCACGAAACCAAGACTTATCTGTACGAGTTCGACCTGATCAAGTTCAGCGGTTCTACTAAAAAACTGCTGGGCGGCGCTCAGTTCAAGCTGTACGATGCAGAAACTGGCGGCAACGAGATCAAGCTTGTAAAGAATGAAGATGACACTTACCGCGTGGCAACCGCAACTGAAACCCCTGTTGCCTATATTGAAACGGTTGCAGGTAAGACTGTTAAGATCTCCGGTCTGGACAAAAAGGTCTACTATCTGGAAGAGACTGTTCCCCCTGCCGGTTACAACGGCCTGACCCAGCGTGTTAAGGTTGATCTGAGCACCGGTTCTAAGAAGGTAACAGCCGGGTATTTCAACGATGGCACATATGACGAGTCACTCGCCAGTTCCATCGGCGGTGTCGCAGTTGTGAACAACGCCGGCACTACCCTGCCCGGCACCGGCGGCATCGGCACCACCATCTTCTATGTGATCGGCGGCGGCCTGATGGCTGCAGCAGCTATCCTGCTCATCACCAAAAAGCGCATGGAGAACCACTAAGCTCTCCTTTCCCCCGGCACAGAGCGGGGCCGCAAGGCTCCCTGCTCTGATCCTGAAACTATAACATTAGGGAGTAGCCCATGAAAAAGAACAAAAGCACCATTATATTGATCCTCGTCTTTTTCGTGGGTCTATCCGTGATGTTATACCCCACTATCAGCGATTACGTCAACCAGCGCAACCAGTCCCGCGCGGTGGCAAACTACGCGCAGGACGTGGACAACATGACCGATGCGGATTACAGCGCCTATTTTGACGCCGCCGATGCCTTTAACGCACAGGTGGCCGCCAACGAAAACGCCCTTTACCGCCCGGATCAGCTTACCGGCTACAACGAAACGCTGGATATTACCGGCACCGGTATTATGGGTTACATCACCATCTCCAAAATCGGCGTGGAGCTGCCCATCTACCACGGCACCAGCGACAGCGTGCTGCAGATCGCCGCAGGCCACTTGGAGGGCACCAGCCTGCCGGTGGGCGGCGCGTCCACCCACGCGGTCATCTCGGCGCACCGCGGCCTGCCCAGCGCAAAGCTGTTTACCAACCTCGACCAGCTGGAAGTGGGCGATACCTTTACCATCACCGTGCTGGACCGGGTGCTCACCTACGAGGTGGACAAAATCTCCATCGTGCTGCCCACCGAGACCGATGAGTTGAAGATCGCCGAAGGCAAGGACTACGTCACCCTGATGACCTGCACCCCCTACGGCATCAACACCCACCGCCTGCTGGTGCGCGGCCGCCGCGTAGAGACCCCGGATCAGTACAAGCACCTCCGCGTTACCGCCGAAGCGCTTAAAATTGAACCCATTATTGTTGCGCCCATTATGGCGCTGCCCATGCTGCTGATCTTGCTGATCGGTATGCTGATTTCCACACGCAAACCCAAGAAAACGAGAGGTGAAGAACATGAAAAGCATTGATCTGCGTCATCGTCTGGCGGCTGTGCTGCTGGCTATGTGCCTTGTGGTATGCTGCGCCCTGCCGGCGTTTGCCACCAGTGCCAACATTGAGCTGGGGCGTCTGGGCTCGCTCCATGTCCGTCTGTACGACACCCACAACGATGTGCCCCTGCGCGGCGGCGAACTTACCCTGTATCAGGTGGCCTCCGTCAAGCGCACCAACGGCAACCTGTACTTTGACTATACCGGCGATTTTACGGGCTGCGGTGTCGTGCTGGGCGATCTTTCCGACAGCACGCTGGCAGACCAGCTGGTAAAGTATCTGCCCGCTGTGCCCGCCATTGCCGCCCAGCAGGACGTGAACGAAGAGGGCTATGCCAACATTACCAAGCTGCCGCAGGGTCTGTACTTGGTCGTGCAGACCGAGGCATCCCACGGCTACGAGGCCATCAAACCCTTCCTTGTGTCCATTCCCATGCCCGATGGCGACAACTGGATCTACGATGTGGACGCCACCCCCAAGGTAGGCGCTACCATCCCGGAAACGCCGGACACCCCCGACACCCCGGATGTGCCTGACACGCCGCCGGATACGCCCGACACACCGGACACCCCCGATCTCCCGGAGCAGCCGGACACCCCGGATACGCCGGTGAGCCCCGGCACACCGGATAACCCGGTAAGTCCCGACAGCCCGGACAACCCGGTAAGCCCCGAGAATCCGGATAACCCGGTCTCCCCTTCCAACCCCGATAAGCCTGTTCTGCCCCAGACCGGCCAGTTGAACTGGCCCGTGCCGGTGCTGGCCTGCAGCGGCGTGCTGCTGTTTGCCGCAGGCTGGGTGCTGAACCGTCAGGGCAAAAAGGAAAACTGACTTTGCGCTCCTTTCTTTTCGGCACAGCGTGGCGTTGTGTACCGAATTTGCTCCCCCGCAAGGGGGAGCATTTTTTGTGCCCTTTCCCCTGCCGGGCGCAGCACGATTTTGAATGCGCTCCGCGTTGCTCTGCGCATAACCAGCGGAAAATATATTTTTTAATTTGCAATTCTGGAAAATCTGCGGATTTTCCAGAATTGCCTTTTCACGGGTGGGGTTTGGGCACGAACCCTCTCAGGCATCTCGCTTTGCTCGATGCCAGCTCCCCCGAAGGGGGAGCTTTTTGGGTGGAGCTGGCGAACGCAGTGAGCCTGAGGGGGTACACGCAAAAGAGCCGCTGTACAATTTGTACAGCGGCTCTTGTTTTATGCAGTTTGTTTATGTCTTACTGCTGCTGGGCGGCCTTTTTGGCCTCCAGTGCCAGAATGGCGTCGCGGCGGCTCAGGTTGATGCGGCCCTGCTGGTCGATGTCGGTCACCTTGACCACGATGGCATCGCCCACGGCAACCACGTCCTCTACCCGCTCCACGCGCTTGGTGTCCAGCTTGGAGATGTGCACAAGGCCTTCCTTGCCCGGGGCGATCTCCACAAAAGCACCAAAGTTCATCAGGCGGGTCACCTTGCCCTTGTAGATGGCACCGATCTCGGGGTCCTCCACAATGGTCTTGATGGTAAAGATGGCGCGCTTTGCGTCCTCCTGATCCACGGCAGAGACGAACACATGGCCGTCCTCCTGCACGTCGATCTTGCAGTTGCAGGTGGCGCAGATGTCCTGAATGACCTTGCCGCCCTTACCGATCACGTCCTTGATCTTGTCGGTGGGGATCATCATGCTGAACATCTTGGGTGCCCAGCGGCTCAGCTCCTGACGGGGCTGTGCGATCACGGGCTTGATGATCTCGTCCAGAATATACAGGCGGCCCTTGCGGCACTTCTCGAAGGCCTCGGCAATGATGTCGTAGGTCAGGCCGTCGATCTTGATATCCATCTGGATGGCGGTGATGCCCTTGCGGGTGCCGCCGACCTTAAAGTCCATATCGCCGTGGAAGTCCTCCACGCCCTGAATGTCCAGCATGGTCATCCAGCGCTCGCCCTCGGTGATCAGGCCGCAGGAGATACCGGCAACCGGAGCCTTGATGGGCACGCCTGCGTCCATCAGTGCCAGCGTAGAGCCGCAGATGGAAGCCTGAGAGGTGGAGCCGTTGGAAGAGAGCACCTCGGACACGCAGCGGATGGTGTAGGGGAACTCCTCCAGAGAGGGCAGCACCGGCACCAGAGCACGCTCAGCCAATGCGCCGTGGCCGATCTCGCGGCGGCCGGGGCTGCGCGGTGCGCGT
>OGWR01002448.1_pt1 | contig 13337 bp, 9 predicted proteins | sample 1576061 | NCBI WGS metagenome assembly OGWR01 (sample SAMEA3541511, study PRJEB24748) | human gut metagenome | biome: human gut; feature: human-associated habitat; material: faeces | place: China | collected 2012 | reverse complement strand
AAGGGAGAGATCCTGTCCGGGGAAGACGGAACGGCGCAGAATACTGATTGCTGCGATCTGGATCGCACTGATACCGGTCGTCGGAAAATACATTATCCTTGGAATATCGGCACTGCTGATCTTTACCGTCAGCAGCAATTTCCTCATTATTGCCGCATTTGTGGCATGTATGGTGATTTTTGTATTCCCACTGTTTTTACTCGGCACAGTGACGCCATCCCTTGTGAAATACTCGGTGGACAGTCTTGACGACAGTGGGAAAACGGTCGGAACGCTGGGAGCATTCAACACGATCGGAAGCATTATCGGAACATTTGTGCCGACTTTTGTGACGATTCCGGCAGTCGGAACCTCTATCACGTTTCTCATTTTTGCGGGAATTCTGATCGCATTAGCCGCAGTGTATTTTTTGAGCAGCCACAGGGGACAGAAGAAGGTGGCAGTATCGGCAGTTATTTTCGTACTCTGCTGTGGACTTGGCTATTCGGATTCTTTTGCATTCTGGCAGAATGACTTAAGTTACGAAGGGGAATCCATTTATAATTATTTACAGGTCTCCGAGGATGACAGGCGCGTGATCTTATCCACGAATGTCCTGTTCGGTGTGCAGTCACTCTACATGAAAGACGGCGGTCTGACCGGAATGTATTACGATTATGCGATGGCGGCGCCGCTCATGATCCCGGATAAAAAGGCAGAGGATATGAATGTTCTGATCCTTGGAATGGGAACCGGAACTTACGCGACCCAGTGTAAAAAATATTTCGGTGATATGTCAATCGAGGGCGTGGAGATCGACGATAAGATCACGGCGCTTTCCAGACAATATTTTTCCCTGCCGGACGATGTCAAAGTGACGACCTATGATGGCAGGGCATATTTACAGGCGATCGACGAGAAATATGACGTTATCATGGTGGATGCCTACCAGGATATCACCATCCCGTTTCAGATGTCATCGGTCGAATTTTTTACGATGGTCAAAGAGCATTTAAACGAGAACGGCGTGATGGTCGTAAACATGAATATGCGCGGAAACAATGAGGGCAATATCAACCAGTATTTGTCGGATACCATTGCATCCGTATTTGACCATATCGTGACCGTGGATGTGGACGGTTCCACAAACCGGGAGCTGTATGCTTCCTCCAATGCAGACATGGTAAAGACATTAGAGAATAACGCAAATGAGACCGGACATTCCGATCTGCGCGATATGATGCTTCATGTGGCAGACACCAGCAGTGTGTATGAGGCGGGAGATTATATCATGACGGACGACAAGGCGCCTGTGGAGCTTCTCGGCATGCAGGTGATCGACCAGCTGATCCAGGGGGAAGTTGCATATTATAAGGATATTTTTGAAAAAGACGGGATCAACGGACTGCTGGAGTCACTATAAAAAGATTTTAGAAGACAGGAAATCAAGCGCATGCGCAAACAGCTTTTACAGGAACTGAAACTCATATCAGAAGAAGAAAAGAAGTATCAGTCAGGACAGGGAAACATCGAAAAACAGTTATATGCGAAAGATTCGATCAGTGAGATCGACCGGGAACTGCTGTTAGAGAGAGGACGGCTCGTCACGGTGCGCCCGCACAGCCGTTTTGTGGAATTCCCGGAGCACAGGCACAATTATGTGGAGATGATGTATGTGGTGCAGGGAAACATCACACATATCATTGAGGGAAAAGAGCTGACCCTTCACAAGGGAGATGTGCTGATGTTAAACCAGCAGGTGCGTCATGCGATCCGGCGGGCGGAATATGAGGATATCGGGATCAATTTTATTGCGCTACCGGAGTTTTTTGAGATTCCGCTTTCCATGTTGCATGAGAAAAATGTGCTTGCAGAATTTATTGTTGGTGCATTTCGTCAGAAGTATCCTGTTTCCCATTATCTGTTGTTTCGTCTGCAGGAAGATCCGCAGGTAGAAAATCTTATGGAAAATATGATTGATTCCATGTTACATGAACATGCAAATGAGGATGTAATTAATCAGTATTCTATGGGACTTGTATTTTTATATCTGCTGAATCATCTTGAAAGCTTAAGCCATAATTCTTCCATGGATTATAAGGAGACGGTTGTACAGGCAGTACTTGGATATATTAACAGTGACTGCAAAAATGCAAATCTTACCAAGATAGCAGCAGATACCCATCAGTCCATGACGGTACTTAGCAGACTCATCAAGCAAAAGACCGGATATAATTTTCAGGAACTTTTGCAGCACAGGCGGTTTGAGACAGCTGAACATTTATTATTGGAGACAGATTTGTCAGTGGAAGAGATTGCGTTAGATGTTGGTTATGAAAATCAGAGCTATTTTTTCCGGCAGTTTAAAGAAAGATATGGAATGACACCGCGAAAGTATCGGTTAGAACATTATAAAAGATAGACAATGCAGAAAATAAGGACAGTTTTTTAGTCGAATGAGAGTCTAAAAAGCTGTCCTTATTTTTGTTATCTTAAAAAAAGATACATAGTCTATAAGTTTACAAGGGGGTATCCTATGAATACAATACGTGCAATTATTTTTGACTTGGATGGTGTTATATGCTTTACGGATCAGTATCATTATCAGGCATGGAAAGAAATGGCAGACGCAGAAGGAATTTATTTCGATGAGACAATTAATGGCAGACTACGGGGAGTAAGTCGTATGGAAAGTCTGGACATTATTTTGGAGAAAGCATCAAGAGAATATACACAGGAGGAAAAAGAACAACTTGCCGCAAGGAAGAATGAAAGTTATGTTCGTCTGTTGGAAAAGATGTCTCCGGATGATCTGTCGCAGGAGGTAAAAAAGACACTGGAAATATTACGTCAGCGAGGGTATAAGCTTGCGATTGGATCAAGCAGTAAAAATACGAAAAAGATTCTGACACAGATTGGATTAAACGGATACTTTGATGCAATCAGTGACGGAACGAATATTACGAAATCAAAGCCGGATCCGGAAGTATTTTTGAAAGCGGCTGAGATGCTTGGTGAAAAACCTGAAAATTGTCTGGTCGTAGAGGATGCGCTTGCCGGTATTGATGCTGCTTATGCTGGTGATTTTCAGAGTGCTGGAATCGGAGATGCCGCAGGTCATAGCCAAGTGACATATCCGATTCAGGCATTTAAAGATCTGCTTTCTATTTGTTCTATCTGCTAACGTCAGATGGGCAGATGACAGGTGTGATTTGAATAAGTCGAATCTCTAATAGTTCTAATTCTGCATTCAATCTTAGGGTTTCATCAGAAGCGATATGCATCAGCTTCTGATGGAATCCTGGAGAGGATGCTTTTTTTAACAAGTCAAATTCATAAGGAGTGGTAAGTTCTAATCCACCCATGGAAACCCATTGGTCATAAGAACTCCCATGTGTTCGATTTACATAAGTCTCAGAAATTTTGTATGTACCTTGCGGAATATTAGAAAGACATAGTTCGATTGTGACTGGATCAGAATCTGCAAATACAGTATAGCGATCTGTTTCTGTCATATCAAAACGTTCTCCGTTGGCATAAAGATAGTTAAAATGTTTGTAATTGTACAACATAATCTGATAACTGTTGTGTTTACGGGTAATGAAATAACCGTCTCCTCGTCCTAAAAACTGATCTCCTAACTGCCGTAAGAGAGTATAAGCATAATAACTTGCTTTTGGAATTCCATTTACCGTGAACAGACCTAGTCCACCGAAAAAGAGTTTGTTGGGCAGAGCGTCATCTGCCATAAGATCGGTAAGAGCCTGATAAGTAAAACTATCTAGTCGGTCATAATTTTCCAAAATATTTTTTACAATGTAGCACGATTTAAAACATGTATCATTGAGCAAATCCTGCTGGCTTGGTGTGTTGTTCCATTCTGACAGGTAGATTGGCATATTACCAAGTCCAAGCTGGCGTCGTTCACGGAGAACCTGCATAACAAAATCTTTTAACCCATCAGGAGATTCAGAAAGACTCATTGCATACACAAAACCAAACGATTCCTTGGAATGATTTTTATCGGAAATCATTTTAGTGTCGTAGTATGTAAAACTTAAACAGTCTGGAAGACAGGAATTTTTTTTACACCATTCCAAAAAGTTCAGATACCAGTTTTCATAGCTTTCGCCTACAATGTAGTAGGTTGGAGGAAGACTAAATTCGATATCAGGGCAAAAATCTTTAATACAATCATAAGTGCTTTTATAGAATAGAAAAAAGTCATTTTCGTTTGTAAAGCCAAATAGGTCGGAAGAAGTATTCGGTTGGTTCCATAGACCAAATTTCCAGGTCTTTATGGTATCTAACCCGTAACGGTCAGTGATGTGAAGCAAAAATTCATGGACCAGCTGACACCATGCACTGACAGAGTGGGGCTGGCTGACATTTGCACCAAACAATCGTCTGTTTGGATATTTTGCAAGTTTTTCCGGCATGTAGGATAATTGAAGCCAGGGTTTTAGGTGATTGACGATAACAAAATCCAAAATCTTATCAAGATAAGAAAAGCTATAGACCGGGACTTTACTTGCAGTTTCATTGTATATATGCAGATCATCAGAAAAGATGCCACATAATTTAATATATTCAAATCCAACTGTTTCCTGAATCTGTGTTAACATTTTTTGAACATCACAAATTAGTACATCACTTGCCCGCCCAACGGTCATCATTTTTTTCCAGGTGTGAAGCAGAGTATAGGAACTTCCGTTTACAGAAATCTCAATTTCAGTTTTTTTCACAGGAGATACAACCTGAAAAAATGTATCTTCTTTCAAATATTTTTTTAATCCGTAAATATAGTTATGTTGTTCTACACGTTGGGCAGTATTCTCTTTCTTCTTTTTTTGTTCACGGCGATAGTCTTTTGGTAACATCCCGTATTGCTTTTTAAAAAAAGTTACAAAGGCATGACTGTTGGAAAAACCGCTGTCAATCGCTATTTCATCAATATTCTTATCAGTGGTTGAGAGTTCCTGTACTGCGTGCATAAGGCGGTATTGGTTAAGATAGCTTAAAAAATTCATTCCGTAATATTCCACAAAAAACTTAGAAAGATATGGAACGGACAAATGGACTGCATCAGCAAGTTCTTGTAAGGTTATATTTTCCGTGTAATGCTGCTGGATCAACTGTGAGATTTCGGAAATACGTAAAGCATACTTGTGATTTTTCTTTTCTTTAGCAGTAGAGAGTTTGATGCGGAAGTTCCGATACAGTACATCCATAATATTGTAGATATAAGACCAGTTTCGTAATTCATACCCATCTTTTTTATCAATATTTGTTTTGATAATGTGCGCTATCAGAGTGCGGAGTTGGACAATAGCTTCCTGATTATCGGTCATCGTACTGATAAAGAAAAAGCGAGGATGGAATGGAACGGGTAGAATCTGTTCAAACAAAGTCTGGTTGAATAAAACGGTTACAATCACACAGTTGACACCATGAAGTTCATGAAGCGAGAGTGGATTAACACAGAACACGTCATCTTCTGTTAAATTGTATATATGATCATCCAGTTGCAATGTACAGTTCCCGGAAACAATCATTGATAATTCAAAATAGTCATGCATTTGTGAACGAATATGATCAAAACGCTGCATTATACAGCGAATGGGCATGTGCATATCATTTTCTGAAATAAGATCGTAATTTTCTGACATAAAAAATCCCCCATTTAAAACTAAATAAGATATTGTAATGATTAAAACATAAATGTAATGAAAAAATCAATAAAAACATCGAATTTTTAATCTGTTTTGTATGACGGATTGAAAAGATGTGGAAAGAAAAGAAGAGCAGACATAAAAAAGTTAAAAATTAAAGTGAAACAGATAAAAAACAAAATCACATGAAAATTAATGAAAACTTATAATATCTATAAAGACGAGGTGATAAACATGAGTGAACCAATATTAAAAGTTGAAAACATGAATAAAAGATTCGGAAGTACAGTGGCTTTAAAAGATGTGTCACTTTCTGTATATCCGGGGGAAATTCGGGGATTAATTGGGGAGAATGGATCAGGAAAGTCAACCATTACTTCCATTGTAGCAGGAATGCAGGCATGCGATAGTGGTAAGATGATATTTAAAAATCAGGACTGGAAACCTCTTAGTATGATTGATGCACTTCACAAGGGGATTGGAATGATCGTTCAGGAAAGCGGAACAATACCGGGAATTACAGTTGCGGAAAATATTTTTCTGGCAGAGACAGAGAGGTATAAAAACAGGTTTGGATTGATCAATCGCAGGAAGATGAATGCAGATGCAACTGAAGTCATGAAAAAAATTGGGGTAAATGATATTACTGGCGATATGCTTATGCAACAGCTGGATTTTCAGACAAGAAAGCTTGTAGAGATTGCAAAGGTCGTGATGAAACAGCCTCAGATTTTGGTAATTGATGAGACAAGCACTGCCTTATCTCATGATGGAAGGGAAATTTTATATGATATTATGAATCGTTTCCGCAAAGAAAATAAGTCAGTGATTTTTATTTCACATGATCTGGATGAGATTATGGAGGTGTGTGATACTTTAACGGTTCTTCGAGATGGAAAAATAATCAGAACATTTAATAAAGAAGAGTTTGAAGCGGGTGCAATTCGTTCAAGCATGATCGGACGAGAACTGCAGGGGGATTATTATCGAAGTGATTTTGAAGCAAGCGCACAGCAGGAAGTTGCGTTGAATGTTAAAAATCTTGTTTATACAGATAGACTGAAAGGTGTTTCCTTCCAGGTGCGAAGGGGAGAAATTGTTGGAGTCGGAGGTCTGGCACATTGTGGAATGCATACACTTGGAAAGGTATGTTTTGGTGCAGTAAAGCCAGAAGAAGGAAATGTTTCAGTGGCAGATGGAACGGTAATTGACAGTCCGGCAAAAGCGATGAAGAAACGTATGGGTTATGTGTCTAAGGATAGAGATGTGGAATCATTATGTTTGAATGCAAGTATTGAAGACAACATATCAATTGCGGGAATGAGCAAATTTGCCGTAAAAGATTTTCTTGTTTTAAAAAATCGCGAAAAAAAATATGTAAATCAACAGATTGAGGAATTGTCCATTAAATGTTCTGGAAGAGATCAGGCGGTATCACAACTCTCGGGAGGAAATAAACAGAAAGTCGTATTTGGAAAATGGATTGGCTGCGGAAGTGAAATTCTTATACTGGACTGCCCGACACGAGGCGTGGATATTGGTGTAAAGCAGGCAATGTATCAGCTTATGGTTAAGTTGAAAAATGAAGGAAAATCCATTCTGATGATCAGCGAGGAAATGCCGGAACTCATTGGAATGAGTGATCGGATTTTGATCATGAAGGACGGAGAGATTACGGCAGAATTTGAGAGAAATAAAAATCTTTCTGACTCACAGATTATTGAGTACATGATATAGGAGGCTGGGAAAGATGACAAAAAGTAAAAAAATAATGATAGGTGCATTGCCGTTTGCAGCACTTATCGTATTGTTTGCAGTATTTTGTGGAATTGTAAGCAGTAAGGGATATCGCCTGGATATGTATATCAAGATTATATTTAATGAAGGTATTGTATTATCCATTGTTGCAACAGGTGCAATATTTATTTATACATTAGGTTCGTTTGATATCAGCTTGGGTGCGGCAACGCTTTTTTCAGCAACACTTGGGGTAATGACATATAATGCAACTGAAAATTTTATATTAATGATTGTTGTGATTTTATTGTCTGGAATTGTCTGTTCTTTGTTAAATTCTGTGCTGGCATCCATTTTTCATATTCCGGTGTTTGTTACAACGGTGGCAATGATGTCTGTTTTGTCTGCAATTGCATCACAGATCATTACCACAAAAGGTGGTGCAGTAGGCGGAATCAGCATTCCGAGTGAGGTAGTGAAACATTTGGATACATCCGCATTTAAAATTATAGTTTTGGTAATATGGGTGGTAGTATGTGCGTTCATCTTTGATTACACCAAGTTTGGAAGACGTGAAAAGTTTGTTGGGGGAAATCCAATCTGCGCCCAGCTTTCAGGTATTAAATACATATGCAATACTTGGATTCCTTCTGGCGGGAATCGGCGTTGGAATCGGCGCATTTATGACGCTGGTTTATACCCCATCTGTTACAACAACGACAGCGGGGGATATAGGGATGAACATTATGGTTGCTATCGTGTTTGGAGGTATGCCAATCTCAGGAGGTGCAAGATCGAAAATTTATGCGGCTGTAGTCGGTGGATTTTCCTATATTATTTTAAATAATATTCTGGATCTGCTGATTGATTCAACATCTGGATATGGAATTACACAGATTGTCAGTGCTGTTTTTTTTCTGGTAGTTGTTTATGTTGCAAGTGCAAATTATCGTTCGCAGATGTTGCCGCGATAACAGAAATATGAATTTAACACATAACGTGTTAAAAATAAAATTTTAATAAGAGAAATGGGAGGAATAATTTATGAAACGTACAATGAAGAAAATGGTAAGCCTTGGACTGGTTGCTGCCATATCGTTGACAATGCTGGTTGGTTGTGGAAACAGCAAAGAAACAGCTGACAATACAGCCAGCGACAACACAGCAAATGATACGAGTGATACAAGTGTCAAGGAGGAGACAAAGACAGCAGAGAATGCTAAGATTGGTGTTTTAGTTCAGGATGTTAGTGGCGAGGAAGCATTAGGGTTCCGTACTTATTATGAAGATTATGTTGCGAATCAGTATGGTGTGACATTTACTTATACCGATGAACTTAAAGATGCGGCAAGCGAGAAGTCTGCTATAGAAAAATTCGCTTCACAGGGATATCAGGCAGTCATCTCTCTTTCAAGTAATGATCGTGCATTGCAGATTGAAACCTGTGAGGAAAATCAGATTTATTATGCGGTTGCTGCTGGAACTCTTGATCAGGAGCAGTTTGAAAAATATAAGACAAATGAGTACTTCCTTGGTCAGGTTGGACCAAGCATGGATACAGAGTATGAAGCTGGTGTAGAAATGGGCAGGTTCTTTGCGGAAAAAGGCATTAAGACAGCTGCTATCTATGGGGCATTTATTCCAAATCCTATGCATGTATACCGTGTAGCGGGTGTACTTTCCGGTCTGGGACTTTCCTATGATGGTGCTACAGAAGAGGGAGAAGTAGTGGGCAAGATTTTTACTGATCAGAGCGTGGATTTGTCTAAGATTTCTGGGGATATCCAGATTGTTTCTTATCTGCAGGGCTATGGTGATACAACAACAGATGAGATCAATGCAGCAATTCAGGCAAAACCGGAAGCATTTATTTCAGTGGGAATGGCAACAACATTTTTTACACAGCAGTTAAATGCTGCTGGTATTGAGTTCTCAGATATTGATTCCTTTACACAGAGTAATGGAGAAGCTATCACAAATGGAAAACTTGTCTATCTTGCCGGTAAATATTCATCTTCTGTAGGTCCTGCATTTGCATTAGTTTTAAATGCCATCAATGGAAATGTAATCCGTGATGAACAGGGAAATGCAGTCTCACTCAGCCAAAACTATCAGGTTGCAACTGACGAGGCTACATTTGATGAGTTTTATAAGTCAGATAACGGAGATAATCCAATTTACAATAAAGAAACATTAGACCAGATTATTGGTGAGTCTGTTACTTTTGATGAGATCAATGAACTTGTAACATCGAAGTAATTCATTTTTACAGTCAGGTCACGGCTTCATTTAGAAGCCGTGCTCTCTCCAAATAAATGAAAAGTTAAAAATTCATTTATTTGGAGAGGGTATGGAATATCCTGAAAAATGAAAGGAGAGGACAACATGAAAAATAAAAATAGACATTTGGTAAAGAATGTAATTGGTACATTAACAATACCGGTACTGGTGGCTGTATTATTGCAGGGAATCTGCATGTTCAATGGAAAAACAATGATTTCAAACATGACAGGTTTTGATAACTTTGTTGTATATATTGCAATTGTGATGATTACAACAATAGCATTATCCATTAATTTAAATAGTGGTCGTTTTGATTTTTCCTTGGGATCAATGGCAGCACTTTCTTCTGTATTAGGAGCTAAAATTACATATTCCATTTTAGGTGGTGGAAGTAACAGTGCATTGATGATGTTGATATTGACGATCTTATTTGGTATGTTACTTGGACTTGTTTCAGGACTTATGTATGTGGTGCTGCATCTGCCGCCAATCATTACATCTCTTGGAGTGACACTGATCTATGAGGGAATTCTTTTTACAATCACGGAAGGACGTTATGTGATGAAGGAAGTGCAGAATCCATCTATGACAGCTTTTACAGGAAGCTGGATTTATGCAGCAATCATTATTGTGGTTGTGTTAGCTGTCTGTATAGCAATCTTTGATTACACAAAGTTTGGATATGATTATAATGCACTCAAAAATGGTCAGAAGGTTGCGGTAAATACCGGTATAAAAGAGATATCAAATGCCATTGGATGTTATGTGATCTGTGGCGGATTGATGGGAATTGTAGGATTTTTAAATGCGACAAGAAGCACAACAATCAACGGTGGTCAGTTGAACTTTTCCTCTATCAGCATTATGTTTACGGCGTTTCTTCCAATGTTCATAGGCTCCTATATCAGTCGCTTTACAAACGAAAAAATTGGATTCCTTTTAGCTGCTTTATGTATGTCCATGCTTAATTCAACATTTGCTGTATTCTCCAATGAGGTAAATGCATCAATGCAGGCAATCATTAATGCAGTACTGCTTGTAGTCTTTTTGATTTATTTGAGTAATGAACATTTATTGGTAAGTCTTTTTAACGGAAAACGAAAATAGAAAGCAGGAGGGTATGAATATGATCAACTTAACAAAGAATCCATTCTTCCTTTCAGGGGAAGACATTGAATGGGTTGAAAATACAAAAAAGTCAATGACATTAGAAGAAAAAATAGGTCAGTTGTTTGTCCCAATCGGGTATTCCGGAGATCCGCAATATCTGGAACATGTCATGCTCGCACATCACATTGGTGGAATTATGTATCGTTGTGGTGAGGCGAAGGAAATGCAGCGGACACACCGTTATCTGCAGGAACACAGTAAGATCCCACTTCTTATTGGAGCTAATCTTGAGGATGGAGGCTGCGGAATTGCAACAGATGGAACACAGTACGGAAAACAAATGCAGGTTGCGGCAACTGGAGACACGGAGGATGCATATCGGCTCGGAAAAGTAAGCTGTAGTGAAGGTGCAGCGGTTGGTTGTAACTGGGCTTTTGCACCTGTGGTTGATATTGATAGAAATTGGAGAAATCCGATTACAAACGTGCGTACATATGGGGATGATCCGGATCGTGTTCTTGCATGTGGTCTCAATTACATGAGGGCAGCTAAGGAAGAAAATGTTCTTGTTGCAATTAAGCATTTCCCAGGGGATGGCTGCGATGAAGTGGATCAGCACATTCTTACAAGCGTAAATAATCTTTCCTGTGATGAGTGGGATGCGACATATGGAAAAATATATAGCGGCTTGATTCAGGCGGGGGCACAGACAGTGATGGTCGGACATATTGCACAGCCGGCATATCAAAAATCGTATAATACAGATTTTCCAAATAAATTAATACCGGCAACACTTTCATCGGAATTGTTAAAAGGTTTGCTCCGTAAAAAATTGGGATTTAACGGTCTGATTGTAACGGATTCTACCTGCATGGTAGGTTTTAGCTGTGCAATGAACAGAGAAAGGGCAGTTCCTTATGCGATTGAGGCAGGATGTGATATGTTCCTTTTTAATAAGGATCTTGAGGAAGATTATCAGTATATGCTGAATGGATACAAGCAGGGAATCCTTTCGGAACAGCGATTAGATGAAGCAATCACAAGAATTCTTGCAACTAAAGCTTCGCTTGGACTTCACAGAAAAGCAAAGTGTGAAATTGTGCCTTCGGAAAGTGCACTTTGTATTCTGCAGGCTGATGAGCATGTTGCATGGGCTAAAAAGAGCGCAGACAAGGCAGTTACACTTGTAAAGGATATAGATGGAATTTTACCGTTGAATCCGCATAAGACCAAAAAGGTGTTGCTGGAAATCATAGGTGGGTTTCCATCAAATGAGCGTGTTTTGGAAAGCTTTCGTAAGCGATTGGTTGAGGAGGGGTTCGAAGTTAACGTATATGAACAGGAGAACTTTGAAACAGCAAAATTTGATGTTGGCACATTCCGGAAGAATTATGATCTGGTCATTTATATTGGAAATGTAGAAAATGCATCCAATAAAGTGACAAACCGACTTTCATGGTATACATTCTGGGGAAATGGAAATAACGTTCCATGGTTTGCTGCTGAGAGACCGGTTGTGTTTATCAGCCTTGCTAATCCATATCATCTTGTGGATGTACCCATGATAAAAACCTTTATCAATGGCTATTCCAATAGTGAGTATGTAATTGATAGTGTGATGGAAAAACTTATGGGAAGAAGCAATTTTACTGGCAAGAGTCCGGTAGATCCGTTTTGTGGAAAAGAATACTTAAAATGGTAAGAGTGAGAGAAGAACAAATACATGAAAAAAAATTTAGAATTTTTAAGTAAGGCATTAAGTTTATTGCCGGAAGTTAAGGAGACACTGGTTCCTCCAAAAGAGGGACAGTTTTTTTCAAAACCTTTAGGAAAAGGCGATTCGGTAACAATTGATTTTGGGAAACATTTGGTAGGACATCTTCAAGTAAAAATGGGTTATGTCAATTCACATCCAGATGCTCCGGTTTGGATTAGATTTTCCTTTGCAGAGAATTTGAAAGAATTTGAAGAAAATGTGGGGAATTATCAGGGATGGATCTGTTCAGCGTGGGTACAACAGGAACAACTTCATTTTGATCTGATTCCGGGAGAGTATACTTTGCCGAGGCGTTATTCGTTTCGCTATGTGAAAATTGATATACTTGATATCAGTTCAAAATTTAATTTGGTTATTGAAGATGTCATGGCAATCGCATTATCTTCTGCAGATGATAGTAAGTTAAAACCATATCATAATGTGCATAAAGAATTGGAGCAGATTGATCATATTGCGTGCCATACACTGCATGATTGTATGCAGAAAGTTTTTGAAGATGGACCAAAACGTGATCGGCGACTTTGGATGGGAGATCTTCGATTACAGGCATTGGCAAACTATGAGACATATCAGATGAATGATATGGTAAAGGGGTGTTTATATTTATTTGCTGCATTACCGATGCAAAATGGACAGGTGGGTGCATGTGTATTTTTAGAGCCTGAACCGGAAGTAGATGATACCAGTATGTTTGATTACTCTTTATTGTTTGTGGCAGCCCTGTGGGATTATTATGTAGAAACGAACGCATCGTAAGAAGTAGTCCAGACTACCGACTC
>OGWR01002427.1_pt1 | contig 13411 bp, 10 predicted proteins | sample 1576061 | NCBI WGS metagenome assembly OGWR01 (sample SAMEA3541511, study PRJEB24748) | human gut metagenome | biome: human gut; feature: human-associated habitat; material: faeces | place: China | collected 2012 | reverse complement strand
GGGCGCAGAAAAAGCCTCTTTTGACACCATTGTCGCCAGCGGCTGGCGTGGGGCGCTGCCGGACGGCAAAGCCAGCGACAAGATTGTTGCAGCGGGCGAGTTTGTCACTCTCGATTTCGGTGCGCTCTATCAGGGGTACTGCTCTGATATGACGCGCACCTTGCTGGTGAATGGCGAAGGGGTGAGCGCCGAATCTCACCCGCTGTTTAACGTCTATCAAATTGTCCTGCAGGCACAGCTCGCAGCAATCTCCGCGATTCGCCCCGGCGTGCGCTGCCAGCAGGTTGACGATGCCGCGCGCCGCGTGATTACCGAGGCCGGTTATGGCAAGTTTTTCGGCCATAACACCGGTCATGCTATCGGTATTGAAGTCCATGAGGATCCGCGTTTTTCACCGCGGGACACCACGACGCTACAGCCAGGCATGTTACTGACCGTGGAGCCGGGGATTTATTTGCCAGGGCAAGGGGGCGTGCGCATCGAGGATGTTGTGCTGGTCACCCCGCAAGGCGCAGAAGTGCTCTACGCCATGCCGAAAACAGTGTTGCTCACGGGAGAGGCATAATGGATTTATCGTTATTAAAAGCGTTGAGCGAGGCAGATGCGATCGCCTCCTCGGAACAGGAAGTACGGCAGATCCTGCTGGAAGAAGCGGATCGCCTGCAAAAAGAAGTGCGATTTGACGGCCTGGGATCGGTGCTGATCCGCCTCAATGAATCGACAGGTCCGAAGGTGATGATCTGTGCACATATGGATGAAGTGGGATTTATGGTGCGCAGCATCTCCCGCGAAGGGGCGATTGATGTGCTGCCAGTTGGCAACGTGCGCATGGCTGCCCGACAGCTTCAGCCGGTGCGCATCACCACCCGTGAAGAGTGCAAAATACCTGGCCTGCTTGACGGCGACCGGCAGGGGAATGACGTCAGCACCATGCGCGTGGACATTGGCGCGCGCTCGTGTGACGAAGTGATGCAGGCGGGAATTCGTCCAGGCGATCGCGTCACCTTCGATACCACTTTTCAGGTTCTCCCTCACCAGCGGGTGATGGGGAAAGCCTTTGATGACCGCCTCGGTTGCTACCTGCTGGTGACGTTACTACGTGAGCTGCACGACGCCGAACTGCCTGCGGAGGTGTGGCTGGTGGCCAGCTCCAGCGAAGAGGTGGGATTACGCGGCGGGCAAACCGCTACCCGTGCGGTTTCACCGGACGTTGCGATTGTGCTGGATACCGCCTGCTGGGCGAAAAACTTTGATTATGGCGCGGCTAACCATCGTCAGATTGGTAACGGGCCGATGCTGGTGTTAAGCGACAAGTCGCTGATTGCGCTGCCAAAACTTACCGCGTGGATTGAAACCGTGGCGGCAGAAATTGGCGTGCCGTTACAGGCAGATATGTTCAGCAACGGCGGCACGGACGGTGGAGCGGTGCATTTAACCGGCACTGGCGTACCCACAGTGGTGATGGGGCCTGCCACCCGCCACGGACATTGCGCGGCATCGATTGCCGATTGCCGCGACATTTTGCAGATGCAGCAACTTTTATCTGCCCTTATTCAACGTCTTACGCGTGAGACGGTTGTTCAACTGACGGATTTCAGATGATCTCCTGATTAACCCGGAGCGGTTATGTTAACGATTCAATTTCTCTGTCCTTTGCCTAACGGTATTCATGCTCGTCCGGCGTGGGAACTTAAAGAACAGTGCAGCCAGTGGCAAAGCGAAATCACCTTCATCAACCATCGCCAGAACGCAAAGGCAGATGCGAAAAGCTCGCTGGCGCTGATTGGCACTGGCACTTTATTTAATGACAGTTGCAGCCTGAACATTAGCGGCAGCGATGAAGAGCAGGCGCGGCGCGTGCTGGAAGAGTACATCCAGGTGCGCTTTATCGACAGCGACAGCGTCCAGCCAACGCAGGCAGAACTGACGGCGCATCCGCTGCCGCGTTCATTAAGCCGTCTGAATCCTGATTTATTGTACGGCAATGTGCTGGCAAGCGGCGTCGGCGTGGGTACACTGACCCTGTTACAAAGCGACAGCCTCGACAGTTATCGGGCAATCCCCGCCAGTGCGCAAGATTCCACCCTGCTGGAGCACAGTCTGGCAACGCTTGCCGAGCAACTGAACCAGCAGCTGCGTGAGCGTGACGGCGAAAGCAAAACTATCCTCAGCGCCCATTTGTCGCTGATTCAGGATGATGAATTTGCAGGCAATATCCGTCGCCTTATGGCAGAACAGCATCAGGGGCTGGGGGCGGCGATCATCAGCAATATGGAGCAGGTTTGCGCCAAACTATCTGCTTCTGCCAGCGATTATCTGCGCGAGCGGGTCAGCGATATCAGCGAACAGTTGCTGCATATCACCTGGCCGGAACTGAAGCCGCGCAACAATCTGGTGCTGGAAAAACCGACTATTCTGGTGGCCGAGGATTTAACCCCAAGCCAGTTTTTGAGCCTCGATTTAAAAAATCTTGCGGGCATGATTCTGGAGAAAACCGGGCGCACCTCGCATACCCTGATTCTGGCCCGTGCCTCGGCGATCCCGGTACTGAGTGGCTTGCCGCTGGATGCGATCGCGCGCTATGCCGGGCAACCGGCAGTGCTTGACGCCCAGTGCGGCGTGCTGGCGATTAACCCGAATGACGCGGTGAGTGGTTATTATCAGGTCGCGCAGACGCTGGCGGATAAACGCCAAAAACAACAGGCGCAGGCCGCCGCGCAGCTGGCCTATTCCCGTGATAACAAGCGTATTGATATTGCGGCGAATATCGGCACCGCTCTGGAAGCGCCAGGCGCGTTTGCCAACGGCGCGGAAGGTGTCGGGCTGTTCCGTACCGAAATGCTCTATATGGATCGCGACAGCGCGCCGGACGAGCAGGAGCAATTTGAAGCCTACCAGCAGGTGCTACTGGCGGCGGGCGACAAGCCGATTATCTTCCGCACGATGGACATCGGCGGCGATAAAAGCATTCCTTATCTGAATATTCCCCAGGAAGAGAACCCGTTCCTCGGCTATCGCGCGGTACGTATTTACCCGGAATTTGCTGGCCTGTTCCGCACTCAACTGCGGGCCATTTTGCGCGCCGCCAGTTTCGGCAACGCCCAGTTGATGATCCCAATGGTTCACAGCCTCGATCAGATCTTATGGGTGAAGGGCGAGATCCAAAAAGCGATCGTTGAGCTTAAGCGCGATGGCCTGCGTCATGCAGAGACGATTACGCTGGGTATCATGGTGGAAGTGCCGTCGGTGTGCTACATCATCGACCACTTCTGCGATGAGGTCGATTTCTTCAGTATCGGCTCCAACGATATGACCCAGTATCTGTATGCGGTCGATCGTAATAACCCGCGCGTATCGCCGCTGTATAACCCGATTACGCCATCGTTCCTGCGCATGTTGCAGCAGATTATTACCACTGCGCATCAGCGGGGTAAATGGGTAGGCATTTGCGGTGAACTGGGCGGTGAAAGCCGTTATCTGCCGCTACTGCTTGGGCTGGGCCTGGACGAGCTGAGTATGAGTAGCCCGCGCATTCCGGCGGTGAAAAGCCAGCTTCGTCAACTGGATAGCGAGGCGTGTCGGGAACTGGCGCGTCAGGCATGTGAATGCCGCAGCGCGCAGGAGATTGAAGCGTTACTCACCGCCTTTACGCCGGAAGAAGACGTTCGCCCACCTTGGTGTTAACGGGCGTACTGAACATCCGTTTGAGCTGGAAGAGGATGTCTGGCAGCGGGAAGAGATTGTTACCACCGGCGTTGGTTTTGGCGTAGCGATCCCGCACACCAAATCTCAGTGGATCCGTCATTCCAGTATCAGCATTGCCCGGCTGGTGAAACCGGTTGACTGGCAGTCAGAAATGGGCGAAGTCGAACTGGTGATCATGCTGACACTGGGCGCTAACGAAGGGATGAATCATGTGAAAGTCTTCTCGCAGCTGGCGCGTAAACTGGTGAATAAAAACTTCCGCCAGTCGCTGTTCGCCGCGCAAGATGCGCAAAGCATCCTGACGCTGCTGGAAACGGAATTAACCTTCTGACGTTAGCCCTGAAAACGGGCGCTGTACTCTCCCGGCGTCAGGCCAAACTGACGCCGGAAAACGCGACAAAAATAGTCGCTGTCCGGAAAACCGCAACGCTGTGCCACTTCATGAATCGACAGATGATATTTCTGCAAAATCATCCTCGCCTTCGCCATTCGCACCCAACGCACATATTCGATAAAACGCATTGTTCCATGCTGCGCAAACAGTTTTGACAGATGATTGGGCGTGATATTAAAAAACTGCGCCACGCTCTCACGGGTGAGCGGCTGGGCATAATTATCCTGAACCCAGTTACAAATGCTGTGATAGAGAAAATCGCCGCGCGGCTGCGAATTGCCCGGCGGCATATTCACCACGTTACGGCAAAGATGCAGCAAACTTAACACCAGCGGCTGAATGATATTCTGCTCCAGCGGCGAACGGCTAAGATGGGTGAGGGCAGTAAGCATTGCTTCACCTTCGCCGCGTTGCAGGCTGGGAAGTTGGATCTGGCGAGCAGGATGTAACAACGACGTGGTGCGGCTATCGTAAAATGATAAGCCAAGCCAGGTCGGTGCGAACACCAGGCTTAACAGCATCACCGGTTTGTTGTTGATCGGTAGATTAGCCGCGCGCGCCGGAATAAACAGCATTTCTCCTTCCACCATTCGCTGCTGCTTTGCTTCCAGCAGGTTGCCGTATTCGCCGCGTAGCACGATATCCAGACGGGGAAAATCAATACATAAACTGCCCACTGGCAATGAGGCAGGCTGGCTGGCAAACCAGACGCGCCCCAGTAGTTGCGGGTTAAGCACCAGGCCGCTGAACAGATCGGCGAAAAATTGTTGATCGGCGGGCAAGCCTGGTGCTTTCATGAAAGTTCCCGATTAAAGATGCATTAACTGGCGGAATTCTTTAACTTTGCTGCGGCTGACCGGCACTTCAAAATCCAGATCTTTCAGCCGCAGAATATAGGTGTTATTAAACCACGGTTCGATCTCGCGGATTTTGTTCAGATTGACACAAAATGAGCGATGGCAGCGGAAAAAATGCGACGGCGGCAGCTTGCTGCAAAACTCGGTAATGTTCATCGGCATTACGTAGGATTCACGCCGCGTATAGACAAAGGTCATTTTCTCGTGCGCTTCGGCGTAATAGATATCGTTAATTGGCGTGACAATGATTCGCTCATCTTTCACCAGATTAATGGTGTCATTCTCACGCGTTACCGTCGCGGCAGGCGTCGTACTGCTGGTCTGCTGTTGTTGCCAGGCTGCTTCCAGTTTTTGCAGCATCCCGGTAATGCGTGACTCCTGATACGGTTTGAGAATGTAGTCAAACGCTTCCAGTTCAAATGCTTCCACCGCATGTTCTTTCCACGCAGTGATGAACACAATAAACGGTTTATGGGCGAACTGGCTGATGTTTTGCGCCAGCAACACGCCATCCAGCGACGGAATATTGATATCCAGAAAAATGGCGTCGACGCGGTTATGCTGCAAAAACTTCAACACGTCCAGACCGTCGTCAAAGGTGCCGACAATCTCCATCTGGCTGTGCTCTTTAATTAGCCAGCTCAGTTCCTGTTGTGCCAGGAATTCGTCTTCAACAATGATGACTTTCACAATATCACTCCGGCTCAAAGCAATAACGTAGCCTGTGAGGCGACTGGGGTGCGTTGGTTAGGAATGTAAAACGCAATTTCCGTTCCTGGTTCCAGGCGGCGGATATGCAGCCCCTCGCCATACAATAACTTCACGCGATGATGGACATTCAGCAGACCAATTTTATTGCCCGGCATTTCGTTCGCTTCGACCCGCTCAATGACTTTTGGATCGATGCCGTGCCCGGTGTCTCGCACCGCAATGCGTACCCGATTACCGCACTCTGCAACGCTGATGGTGACAACGCCTTTACCTTTGCAAGGCTGGATACCGTGGACAATGGCGTTTTCCACCAACGGCTGGATCAGCAGGCTGGGAATGCAGCAATTCACCTCTTCATCAATATCATAGATAACCGTCAGCTTGTCGCCAAAGCGGGCCTGCTCAATGGCAATATAGTCTTTAATTTGATACAGCTCTTTTTTGATATCGATTTGCTCATCGTCTTTTAATTCAATGTTATAGCGCAGATAACGCGACAGATTAAAGATCAGCTGGCGAGCAGTATCCGGATTCAGACGGATTGACGATGAAATAGCGTTCAGAGCGTTAAACAGAAAATGGGGATTAATTTTGCTTTGCAGGGCGCGAAGCTCTGCCTTATTTGCCATTTCACGTAGCTGCTCGGCGCGTGAAACCTCCAGTTGCGTGGAGATGATTTGCGACAGACCGACCGCCATTTCCTGTAATGATGACGTAATCTGATGCGCGTGGCAGTAGTAAATTTTCAGTGTTCCGGTCACAACGCCTTTCTCCCACAATGGGATCACCAGCATGGAATGAATCTCTGGTGTGCGGTGGGCTTCATCATTGTTTTTAATGATGATTTTTCCGTAATTCATCGCCTGGCGGGTAGTCGGGCTAATGAAATCATCGCCATTCTGATAGTTATGCTCACCCACGCCAACATAGGCCAGCACATGATCGGTATTGGTAATCGCCACCGCATCGGCATGAATATCATCGCGGATAATTTCACAAACTTTGCGTAATGACTCGCTATTGACATGGCGAAACAGCGGCAGCGTTTTGTTGGCGATATCCAGCGCCAGCTTGGCCTGCCGCGCGGCGCTGGCCTCTTTTTCGCCCTCAACGCTTTGCACCAGCAGCACAATAAAGCCGATACAGACGCTACCGAGGATCATTGGAATCCCGATTTTAGAGACGATATCGATCCCCAACGCGGTAGTTGGTGCCCAGACAATCACCAGAATCATGGTCAACGTTTCACATAACATGCCGCCGAGAATACCGACGCGCCAGCGCTGTGCTTTGGGGATTTTCAGGTTGATCCAGCCCGATATACAACCCGCCAGAATGCTGGTGATAAAGCAGGGGATCGCCGTCACGCCGCCGATATCAATTAAATACCGGTGAATACCCGCAATCACGCCGGTAATGATGCCTACCCACGGGCCAAACAGAATCCCGCCTGACATCACCGCGATAATACGAACGTTCACTAGCGAGCCTTCTACGGGAACGCCGGACCAGGTGCTGAACAGGGCGAACAGCGAGAAAATGGCGGTAACAGCGAGCAGCTCTTTTGGGGAGTGCGCCGACTTGTGCAACAGTTCGCGAAACAGGCGGATACGGATGAGAAAGAACAGGCAGATAAGCATTAACGCTGCCCGATCGAAGACCGCCAGCAGCATGTTGAATATTTCGTGCACGGGTGACTCTGAATAAGGATTAAACCTCTATGATAGGTAACCTGAAGGCTGATGACCAGCAGGCCGTTTTTGAGGAAAAACCACAATTTTAAAAGGGGATTGAAAGATAAATGGTGTATTAGCAATGCATCTCTTGATAATGCACATCTGCTTGGTAAATTTATTGAAATTATAATGTTAATAAAATGAGTGGTAATTTTCTTGTTAGCGCAGATAAATTTCCTGTTTTTGAAGTGGTGTTCCTCATTTAAAGCCATTGATAAAAATGTTCTAAAACGCTGGACAGACAGAAATTAATCAGGCTATTTTCAAAACAGCCACCATCGTGGCAGCGTCGCTCGGACGGTCCGGGCGCTAACGTTAATCTGAGGAAATTATGGCTGACACTCGCCCTGAACGTCGCTTTACGCGTATTGATCGTCTCCCGCCCTACGTTTTTAACATTACCGCTGAACTGAAAATGGCTGCGCGTCGGCGCGGCGAAGATATTATCGATTTCAGTATGGGTAACCCGGACGGTGCGACTCCGCCGCACATCGTCGAAAAATTATGTACGGTGGCCCAGCGCCCGGACACGCATGGTTACTCCACTTCACGCGGCATTCCGCGGTTACGTCGCGCCATTTCCCGCTGGTATCAGGATCGCTACGACGTTGAAATCGACCCGGAATCAGAAGCCATCGTCACTATTGGTTCGAAAGAGGGACTGGCGCATCTGATGCTGGCGACGCTGGATCATGGTGACACTGTACTGGTGCCTAATCCAAGCTACCCGATTCATATTTACGGCGCGGTGATTGCCGGGGCGCAGGTACGCTCAGTGCCGCTGGTGGAAGGTGTCGATTTCTTCAACGAACTGGAACGCGCCATTCGCGAAAGTTATCCGAAACCGAAGATGATGATCCTCGGCTTCCCGTCGAATCCAACCGCGCAATGTGTGGAGCTGGAGTTTTTCGAAAAGGTTGTGGCGCTGGCGAAACGCTACGATGTGCTGGTGGTCCATGACCTGGCCTATGCCGATATCGTCTACGATGGCTGGAAAGCGCCGTCAATCATGCAGGTGCCGGGTGCACGCGATGTGGCGGTCGAGTTCTTTACGCTGTCGAAAAGCTACAACATGGCGGGCTGGCGTATCGGCTTTATGGTTGGCAACAAAACGCTGGTCAGTGCGCTGGCACGTATTAAAAGCTATCACGATTACGGCACCTTTACGCCGTTGCAGGTGGCAGCGATTGCGGCGCTGGAGGGCGATCAACAGTGCGTGCGCGACATTGCTGAACAGTACAAACGCCGCCGTGATGTACTGGTAAAAGGGCTGCATGAAGCGGGCTGGATGGTCGAAATGCCGAAGGCTTCGATGTATGTCTGGGCGAAAATCCCGGAACCGTATGCTGCCATGGGCTCGCTGGAATTTGCCAAGAAGCTGCTTAACGAAGCGAAGGTCTGTGTCTCTCCAGGGATTGGCTTTGGCGACTACGGCGACACGCATGTGCGCTTTGCACTGATTGAAAACCGCGACCGTATTCGTCAGGCGATTCGTGGGATTAAAGCGATGTTCCGTGCCGACGGTTTACTACCTGCCAGCAGCAAACATATTCACGAAAACGCGGAATAAACACCATCGCCAGAAATGCAAACAGGAGCCAGATGGCTCCTGTTTTTCATTGCACAGTTTGCTTTTAGATCATCAGGGCAAAAGTACCGGCCCAAACGATGACCATAAAAGAAATGCCCATAAAGAAATATTTCACTTTACATCTCTCCGCGTAATTACTGTTACGCCTGAATGACTTCATTACACCTGATACAGTGAGTTGACACCGGGCAAAACGACCTTAAAAGTCCTGTATTTTACCGTGGGCATCACCCCAGAATTCTGAGCTAAACTGCTCCAGACGGCGCTAATGTACGCCTAAAACTGAAACGAGACAAGAGGCATTTTCTTATTTACTTTTAGTAACTTACAGGTGTCTCATATCGGCGACAGTTTAATTTCTGACGGTAATAATTAGAGATTCAGCGAAGGAAAAAACCTTAAGAAAAAAGCCATAAAAACCATGAGGTTATTATGGCTGATTTGAGGAGGGAAAGAGTAAGAGCAGTTTGTTAAATGTATAGCGACGATTCTCCCACCGGGCGCGTTTTAAAGCGACGGTGGATCCATAGGTACTGCTCCGGTGCGCGCATGATCTCTTTTTCGATAATCTTGTTCATATAGGCAGCGGCTTGATTTTCATCTGCCGGGTAGCCTTCCATCTCTGGGGTGATGTACAAACGATATCCGCTGTAATCCGCTTTTCTTACCATCGTTACGGTTAACATGGCTGCGCCAGAGAGACGTGAAAGGACATACGTACCATTGGTTGTGGCAACATTTTCCACCGCAAAGAACGGCGCGAAGGAGCTGCCTTTACGACCATAATCCTGATCGGGAGCAAACCATACCGCTTCACCTTTCTTCAGTGCACCGACAATGCCGCGCAGATTATTTCTGCCGATCATCGCTTTGTTAGAGCGCATGCGACCACGGGTCTGCACCCATTCCATCAGCTGATTATTATGTGGACGATAGGTAGCCATCATTGGTTGGCACAGTCCCATCACGCGGCCGCCCAGTTCCAGCGACATAAAATGGACGCCGACAACCATTACGCCGCGATTTTGCATTTGTGCGCGTTTAAGGTTATCCAGCCCTTCCACATCAAACCATTTACGTACGCGACTGTCGGGCCAGAACCATGCCATGCCGGTTTCTACCAGCGCCATGCCGAGTGAACGAAAGTTTTCGGCAATCATCTTCTCACGTTCTTCCGCAGAATGCTGCGGGAAACAAAGTTCCAGGTTTTTACGGGCGATAGATTCACGCCGTTTCAGGAATGGTCGCGCCATTGTGCCGATACGCGTGCCGAGAAAGCAGAGAACAGGATAAGGAAGCTGTACCCAAAGCCAGAGTACACCAAGCCCAAACCACGTGAGCCAGTAGCGAGGATGCAGAAACTCGCGGGAAAATTTGCATTTTGGAAACATAGTTACCTTCTGTAGATACGAATTGTTGTATCGCAGAAGATTCCATGTCGACAGCGGTACACTCAATTGGTTGGGCCATCATGTACGACAATGGTTCCTGTAAAGAGTGTAAAGACTAGTCAGGACATAACCACGAGGAGCATGAATGCGGTGGCTCTACTTTATCACTGGCTGACTGCTTTCAGCTACTGATTATTAATCGTGCAAAGTAAAAAATTTTCCGCACGCAATAGCGTTGCATTTAACGTGCTGTTTTCATTGATGCTTAGCAAAAATTGCCAGAGGTTAAGGATTGTCTTACTATTAAAGTGACTGAAGTTACAGGTTTTTTAGCGCGGCAGGAGGTTGAGCTATGATTTATTTATGGATGTTTCTCGCCCTGTGTATTGTCTGCGTAAGCGGATACATTGGTCAGGTCCTGAACGTGGTATCGGCGGTCTCTTCTTTCTTCGGCATGGTGATCCTCGCTGCACTCATTTACTACTTCACCATGTGGTTAACTGGCGGTAATGAACTGGTGACGGGGATATTTATGTTTCTTGCCCCGGCTTGTGGCTTGATGATTCGCTTTATGGTGGGGTATGGCAGGCGATAGTGGGTCAGGATGGCTCATTTGGGCAGGTGTTCACATCAGCATCAGACATGATTGTTCACCTGCCGTGTGACAGACGCTATCGCACAGGATGGATAAGATAATTCGGCTTTGTCGGAAAAGGGGGCGGAATTTCTTCTGTGAGGTTTAATGGTGGCGCATCTTCTCTCATCTTAAACAAAATCGCCTGTGATGGCTGAAGTTTTGTAGAATGAGTTGTCGTCATCATTGACGTTTTTTCTGTCTCTTTATAGCTCGCCTCACTACCACCACCAGAAATAGAAAATGCAAAAACATTGCATGCCATAATAGAGACCAATAAAAATAAGCTAAAAAGCATTAAGTTTACTTTCATAGAAAGTTATCCTGAAAATGGTTCACTGAGAACCTACGATGTTATGGCTGTATTTACATTTAATTAATCAGTATTTACATCGATATAATAAATGACATCTCTTTGTGGTATATAAGAATAGTTCTCTGTGACAGGAAGCATATTCCTACAATTGTAAGACTAAAATACTTCTTGCGATAATAACTACAACTGTAAGATAACCCTTTCAAAATGACCGTTGCTCTCTGATTTCTCATTTCATGCTCACCCAATATGATGGCGGCGTTTTCTAAAACTGTTAAAGAATGAGGTAAGTATGAAACGTTTAATTATGGCTACGATGGTCACAGCAGTTCTGGCATCTTCAACTGTATGGGCTGCTGATAATGCACCGGTAGCGGCACAACAGCAAACTCAGCAAGTTAAGCAAACCCAGAAAACGGCAGCAGCAGAGCGTATCTCTGAACAAGGTTTATATGCGATGCGTGACGTGCAGGTAGCGCGCCTGGCTCTGTTTCATGGCGATCCGGAAAAGGCAAAAGAACTGACCAATGAAGCTTCAGCTTTGTTGTCAGATGACAGTACCGAATGGGCAAAGTTCGCTAAGCCAGGTAAAAAGACCAATGTCAATGATGACCAATATATTGTCATTAATGCATCTATCGGAATTTCTGAGAGTTATGTAGCGACACCCGAAAAAGAAGCCGCGATAAAAATTGCCAACGAAAAAATGGCGAAAGGGGATAAAAAGGGCGCAATGGAAGAGCTTCGCCTGGCCGGTGTTGGCGTAATGGAAAACCAATATCTGATGCCGCTCAAACAGACTCGTAATGCACTTGCTGATGCGCAGAAACTGCTTGATAAAAAGCAATACTACGAGGCAAACCTGGCGCTTAAAGGTGCGGAAGATGGAATCATCGTCGATAGCGAAGCACTGTTTGTGAACTAACGCTGACAGGCAGTATATTGAGGTAAAGGATTTAACTCCCTCCAGCCGACAATTTTTTATGACCACAATACGACAGATTGTGGTCATAAAATTATTTGGCGCTCGCGGTTCTATAAACTCGCATTTTATCTTCCTCAAAGTAAACCGCAATAATCCCGTGTCATCATAAATCATTTATTATGTTATGTTTTATGGTACGCTTTAAAAAGCGTAATCATACCCTTACTTGTAAATCACCGGCGCTTCTTACAGTTGTAAGAATAACATCACAAATGTCGCGGCTCTCTCTGATTACCGCGAACCAATATTTATCATATTCTTCTTTTCGTCCTCACTACTTACCATGCAGAAAGGAATTGGAAGTAGCGATGAAATGATTTTCAGTACTTGATACAGGAATTTAAAAATATCGAGTGCAGCTACGACGATATTTTGCAGATTATTTATAGAGGCGTTATGCCTTAAATAAACGCTAAATTAACACATATTTAATTAACTAATAGGTATTGCTATGTCAACTCCACTTCAAGGAATTAAAGTTCTCGATTTCACCGGTGTGCAATCTGGCCCATCTTGTACTCAAATGCTGGCCTGGTTTGGCGCTGACGTCATTAAAATTGAACGTCCCGGCGTTGGTGACGTAACGCGCCACCAGCTGCGAGATATTCCTGATATCGATGCGCTTTACTTCACCATGCTTAACAGTAACAAACGTTCTATTGAATTAAATACCAAAACAGCGGAAGGCAAAGAGGTAATGGAAAAGCTGATCCGCGAAGCTGATATCTTAGTCGAGAACTTTCATCCAGGGGCCATTGATCATATGGGCTTCACCTGGGAGCATATTCAAGAAATCAATCCACGTCTGATTTTTGGTTCGATCAAAGGGTTTGATGAGTGTTCGCCTTATGTGAATGTAAAAGCCTATGAAAACGTTGCTCAGGCAGCGGGTGGCGCGGCATCCACTACGGGTTTTTGGGACGGCCCGCCGCTGGTAAGCGCTGCAGCGTTGGGTGACAGCAACACCGGAATGCATTTACTGATCGGTTTACTTGCTGCTTTGCTGCATCGCGAAAAAACGGGGCGTGGGCAACGACGACGTGACCGGCACCGTGGCGAGCATTCCGCTCATCGTCCGCAGCATCATGTCC
>OGWR01002412.1_pt1 | contig 13485 bp, 15 predicted proteins | sample 1576061 | NCBI WGS metagenome assembly OGWR01 (sample SAMEA3541511, study PRJEB24748) | human gut metagenome | biome: human gut; feature: human-associated habitat; material: faeces | place: China | collected 2012 | reverse complement strand
CTAATTTCGATATGCTACCTGGTAGTAAAGGGTCTATTGCAAACACAATCGAATGGGCATACCGAGTTGATGGACTTTCTAGACGAGCAGCGAATGTGTCGATTGTATGAGAAGTTTATCCTGGAATATTATAGGAAAGAGTTTAAAAATCAGTTTACCGCAAATGCATCACAGATTCCTTGGCAGCTGGACAATGAAGAAAACTCTATGTTGCCTGTGATGCAAAGTGACATCATGCTCCAAAGTGGTGAGAAAGTTCTTATTATTGACGCAAAGTATTATGAGCACAGCACACAGGTGCAGTTTGACAAGCATACACTTCATTCAGGCAATCTTTATCAGATTTTTACTTATGTGAAAAACAAGGAATATGAACTGAGAGAGAAGAACCACACGGTTTCGGGAATGCTTTTGTATGCCAAGACTGATGAAGAGATATATCCGAATAATGTGTATCAGATGAGTGGAAACCAGATTACTGTCAGGACTCTGGATTTGAATTTACCATTTGATGAAATAGCAGGACAGCTAAATACAATAGCAAAAACGCATTTTGATTTATAAAGGAGGCCTCCTATTTGAAAAAGAAAAAAGACGACATTACCATCCGTTCCAGCGCGGCAGAATACTTGACCTATGTTGCCTCAGTTGGCGATCAGCAGGACAGTATTGAGATGCGCTATGAGGATGAGAATATATGGCTGACACAGAAGATGATGGCAACATTGTACGATGTCGGCACTAACACTATAAATTATCATATTAAGAAAATCTTTGAGGACAGTGAGTTACAAGAGGATTCAGTTATTCGAAAATTTCGAATAACTGCCGCCGACGGAAAAAGCTACAGCACAAATCACTATTCCTTAGAGATGATCATTGCAGTAGGATTTAAGGTAAATTCTGAGCGTGCGGTGCAGTTTCGTAAATGGGTCAATCAAATTGCAAAGGACTATACCATCAAAGGCTGGGTTATGGATGACGAGCGTCTCAAACGCGGAACTTATCTGACAGAAAAGTATTTTGATGAGCAGTTAGAACGAATTCGTGAAATTTTCCAATAAACAGAATATTAATTGGAATGATGTAGAGGATTACTTGGGAAAATATGTAGGAGAATTGATTGAAATAGCAGAGACAAGAGACATTATTTATATTGGAAACAAATTTCCGGATGAATATGGCGGTTCTAGTTATACAAGAAAAACAAAGGGCGCAAGAGCAAAAGCAAAGGCAAATGCGGCACAGGGAATCCGAGAAATGGTTGAGATAGCTACTGATAAAGTATATCGGGAAAATCATAAGGAAAAGCATTCCGAGGATGCTCACAATGGATGGTTTTATTATGTGACAAGATTTGCAATTCCATTATATAACAATGAGAAAAAGACCGGAGAATATAATGTTTATTCTGCGTGTCTGGTTGTAAACCACGCAGCTAATGGAAAAATGTATCTGTATGATGTAGTGGGCATAAAAAAAGAAGCGAGTAACCCACTCAAGACTATCAAGTAGTCAAGTGGTACAAAACCGCTTCTGAATACATATTATCATTGAGATGTGGAAAAGTCAACAGTTTGTTTAGAAGCTGGCTGATCTTTTTTGGATTCTTTTTTCTGATATGCATTATTGGAGCGATGTGATTGCGAAAGGTTGCAAGATAAATGTATATTAATACCATTATCAGTAAAAAGGCTGCATCTGATGTAAAAACGATAGCCATCGCAAAGAAACCAATCATAATAAAAGGAACTGGGCTACAGAAAATGTATTGTATGTAGCCATATATAGCTATAATCATATAAAATTGAATATACACAATGAAAGAAGCAGATATGTGGAAATATTCCATGTGTCTGCTTTTTTGTTGCCCAGCATACGACAAAAAGGCAGCAACAAGTCTTAGCGAAGCTTGCTCTATGCAGTCATATATACCACACCGCAGGGATGTAACAGCAGGGTATTAGGGGCAGCCGCCACTAACGAGATGGGTTTTTGTAACACGAAAACCGTATCTCGCCTACTATGTTACCCTACTATGTTACAGGAATTTCCAAAGCAGCGGAAGTGGATATACGAAAGACCGACAGAGTGACTATCACAGCAAAACAGATAAGAAGAATTACACGAGAGGAGGGATGCGTATGGGCAGACCAAAGAGCAGACAGGCACCAAGAACGACAATGAGCATCCGGGTATCGGAGCGTGAGCGAAGACAGATAGAGGAAAAAGTCCAAGAAAGAGAATCCAGAAGGGAAGCAATGTCCGCAGGAAAAGGTGGAGTATATTAAGGATGCGTTGAGGCATTTCAGATTGATTTAGTAAATTGATGGTATGTCACGAAAAATCCCCTAGATACTCCTACAAAGCTCATAAATAAGCCATTTCTTAGTTGAAAAAGTGCTCTACTACACACTTACTACATGTTTTTTAGAGAAATAGTTCGGTATGATTATATTAAATGGATAATTGACATTATGGTATATATGCCATATAATATTTACAAAGGAGACTGTATGACAGAATTTAAACTGATAGCATATGAAAAAGAAAACGGAGAAGTTCCAGTAGAGCAATTTCTTGATTCAGTTAATCCTAAGATGCGAGCTAAAATATTTGGATTGCTGGGTATATTACAAGAAAAGGGAAATATGCTTAGAGAACCTTACAGTAAACATCTGGATGACGGGATATTTGAATTGCGTTGTAAATTTGGAAGTGATATTACCAGAGTCTTATATTTTTTCTATTATGAGGGAAAAATAATATTGACGAATGGTTTTGTTAAGAAGACACAGAAAACTCCTAAAGAGGAGATTCAGATTGCAAAGGATAGAAGAAAGGATTTCATAGAAAGGGTGATGAAGGATGAGAACATTTGATGATATGCTTTCTAAGCAGTTAAAGGATGATGAGTTCAGAAAAGAATATGAAGCTATTCAGCCTGAGATGGATGTCATAAGAGCTATTGTGGATGCTCGTACTTCTCAGAATATGACACAGAAGGAACTTGCAGAACGTACTGGTATTAATCAGGCAGACATCAGCAAGCTTGAGAATGGAACAAGGAACCCTTCTGTTAATTTACTTAAAAGATTAGCGGATGGTATGGGAATGGCTCTTAAGATTGAGTTTGTACCTAAACAGAAAGCTTGATTATATGACCTCACTGGAATGTTGTCTGGTGAGGTTGTTTTATTAATGTTTTACATTAGACAATATGTAATGACCTCCACTTTGTAACTTCGTGGATTTACCTGTATAATGTAATTGTCAAACAACAAAAACAGGAATTACCGCATACAAAGGGAGGTCATCAAATGAATTATAACACAGTTTACGTAGGAATGGATGTTCACAAGGAAAGTTTTTCGCTTTGTGCTTACACAATTGAAGCTGAAAAGGCTTCTCACTACCAGAGGACAGAGGCTGATTACAAAAAAGTTCTGAATTATCTGGAGTTTCTTAGAACCATCTACGGAGACGATGCTAACTTCATATGCGGTTATGAGGCTGGTTGCCTCGGTTATACTTTGTATCACCAATTAACGGCGAACAATGTAAAATGTATTATTCTCGCTCCTACTACAATGCTTGAGCAGCGTAGTAAAAAGCGTATTAAAACAGACAAACGTGATGCTGAAATCATTGCCAAATGTCTTGCACAGCATAACTACAGTCCTGTTCATATCCCAACTGCAAAGGATGAAGAAACAAAAGAATTCCTGCGTATGAGAGATGACCATAAGCTGGCACTCAAAAAAGTAAAGCAGCAGATTCTTGCATTTTGTCTGCGCCATAACTATCGCTATGATGGAAACAGTCATTGGACAGCAGCTCATCTTAAATGGCTTAAGGCATTAACCCCTGAGGCTCTATACAAGGAGATCCTCGACGAATACCTGCTGACCTACCAGACACTATCAGACAAGCTTGAGCGATTGGATAAACGTATTGAGGAGCTTTCCACACAGGATGAATACAAGGAAGCCGTGAAAAAGCTTTGTTGCTTCATCGGTGTGAAGACACATACTGCGCTTTCTGTTCTGGTAGAAGTCGGCGATTTCAACCGCTTTGCCTCTGCTCAGCACTTTGCTTCCTACCTCGGTCTTGTCCCTGGTGAGGATTCCAGCGGTAATGATCAGAACAGACTTGGAATCACCAAAGCAGGAAACAGGCATGTACGGTTACTCCTAACAGAAGCGTCACAATGCTATGCAAGAGGACAGGTTGGTTTCAAATCCAAAGAATTGAAAGCCCGTCAGTCAGGGAATACGCCTGCGGTCATCGCTTATGCTGACAAAGCTAACGAGCGTCTAAGACGTCGATACTACAAGATGGTACTTAATAAATGCAAGAAACACAATGTAGCCAAAACAGCAATCGCAAGGGAACTCGCATGCTTCATGTGGGGCATGATGACAGATAACATTGCCTGATATAGGGGGTATAACATCACGCTGCTACTGTCAAGACCAAGCCGCCTGTGGCGGTGCTTCGCAGCCTTGACATCATCATCCCGCTGTTATAGTGGGTAATCAAGCAGATGTAAGATGGCTTATGCCACGTACATCTGGCCAATACAAAGCAACAACTGAAGACATCCTGAAAGGGCTTCGGCCATTTCAAGGTTCGAGCTATCTACGATAAATCTATGTCGGCACAGAGCAATCTGTGATCCACGCAATTAGACGGTAGAGCTCACGGCGGACCATTGACCTGTAGGTAACCAATCCACGTATATCAGAGTGGCCAAGGCCGGGAACTGATACTCCGAGGCTCTTTCCGGGTGCCTTCAGAAACAACTAAATAAAGCAGTGATTTCTGTTAATTTGTACTTGACAAGAGTCATTACATATCAGATTTTGATTTTTTCAGTTCCAGACCTGTAGAAATAAAAACTCTGTAATCGTAAAAAACAAAATTTCTGACTGTGATTTTTACGTCTTATGTGCTTTGATTTTTTCTTATGTGGATATCTTTCAAAACACTTTCTTTAAATAGAGCTTGTTAGGTTTTCCAAGTCCCTGTCTCCTACGTTCAAGTGCCCCGAATGTCTCCAGTTCGTCCAATAACTTGCAGGCTTTTTGTGTTCCACAATTCAATATCTCACAAATATTTATTACAGAATAATAGATAAATACTCTTCCGTTTTCGTCCACCCATCCATTTTTTATAGATAATGAAACCCTATCTAAAAAGATTGCATATAAAAGTTTTGCATCTATTGACAACCCCAAAAAGCATGCATCATCTATTAGACATTTTGGTAACTTGAAGAATGTAAACTGCTCTTCACCAGTACAGTAATTAAACGTCGGCTTAATGCACAGATTTTCTATTCCATTTCTTCCAAGCCTCTGTTCTTTTTCTAAATTTCTCATAAATAAAGTCCTTCCTTTCATTTTTTCTCAAATTGGCAAGCAGTGCCCCGGTATATACCCGGCGCATTTTTGCTTGTTGGGGAAAATGCCCCAATCCCCTCGAACTGCGGATAAACCGCAGAGCCACGCTAACGCTTTTTATCAATTCACTTTCTCTTCTTTGAATCTTCCTCATATAGATGAATAACTGCTTCAAGTGCCTTTTTTAGAAGCTCTGTTTGCTCATTATTCATCTTTTTTATTTCCGCAATATCCTCTTCATACAGCTTCCCCGTTTCATTTGCTTTCTTAGCATACTGATTGAGATTATTACTAATCCTTGTATGTAAAGATATTACCCGGTTCAAATCAGGCCATTCCGGGATTATTACATACCCGTTTAACGCCATCTTTCTGATATACGCACTCATATTTTGAACTCCGGCTTCCTTCATCCGATCATGCAATATTTCCACCTCCTCCGGTTTGAATTTCACATAAATACCTTTTGAATACTCTTTCACTTTGCATTTCCTCCACTCTTTTTACTTTGTTTTTTAGAAATCACTCTATCGGGGCGATTGATGACTTTCTAAAAAATAGGCAACAAAAAAAGCAACCGATGTTACTCGATTGCCATGCTGCCACTTTTACAAGACTATATACGCTCAAAAATTTGTTAGTATTGTACAAACAGTTTTGTGAATAATTCTGTCCATTTTCCATTACAAAATGATAATTGACTTTTTAGAAATAGTTATTCTCAGATTTTCTACAAAATTAGAAAAAGCCCAAACCACAAGGGTTTGAGCTCCATTTGTACATTCATATTTTCTGCTTTTGAGTATAAAATCTCCGCAGTTAAATATAGAATATTTGTTCGTTTTTGTCAAGTCTTACTTGCACTTTTTCTCTTTCTTCCTCGGCAATTCTTCCCACATGCTCTCAACCAATTCACACAGAAACTGCCGATTATCCACATCATCAACCAGAATCATTTTTTTCGCACCATCATATGGCGGTTCCATCTCAGCATCCGGCATCATTTTCACCGCCACCGGAACCGGCTTTACCAAAAGTCTGTCAATGCGCACTAACACCTTGCTCCGCATTAACATTCTCAGACATTATATCGACTTTATCTATTTAATCCAAACATACTTTCTACCAAAGCAAATGTCTCGTCAATACTGCGGTTTTCGTCTCTTGTTATTACATTAAATCCAGATTTTTGAAACATCATATATCTTTCCTGTGAATTAATTCTTTTCAGACATTCTCTGAAATTTATCATAGCCTCCTCAGAATTATCTTCTTTCAATAACAACTGATATAAAAACTGTTTTTCCTTATCTGGTCTTTCAAAAAATCTCTGCACAGAAATATTCGGATCTGCTAACATAATCAAAACATGATTTTCATCTGAAATTTCATGTAAAATTTCAACCGAAATATTAGTATCTACAAATATTCTTTTCTTTGTTCTGGAAACTAAATCCTTTAAAATTTCAATTTCTAAGACAGTACATTCTTTCGTAACTCCATTTACCCACGCCTCATATTCATCTGGAGTTCTTCTGACAAATTCACCCCAATCCTGTAAATCTCTTGTGTAAGTAAGATTAGGAAACTCCTTGGTATCCAAATTTTCTAAAAGTCTATCCTGATAATTTTCTTCGCAGGCGATTCCGTCATATTTTTCTGCCAGAAGTTTTACCATTGTGGATTTTCCAGCATATGCTGTCCCATTAATAAAATAAACATTTTCAAACTTCACGACTATCTTACCACACTCCAATCTATCTTATAGACTCAATTATCATATCAATAACAGCACCAACAGCTCTTTTAATATCATTGCCTTCCCATCCAAGTTTCCAATCATTCTCTGAATACACATCAGAAACAACATATATACCTGTTGCCACACATTTTCTATAATTAGCTATTGTAAACAAACCAACACCTTCCATTTCAACGCAAAGTGCTCCTTTATCCCGATAATCCATGACTTGTCCCCACGTCTCTCTATAACCTGCGTCCGTCGTCCAGTGAATTCCTCTCTTATATGGTATTTCTGCACTTGTTATCATTGATTCAATCTCGTTCGTCAAATCCTTCGATGAATGAATTATATCATAATCATATCCGTACAACCTTGCTACTGCAGTATCATTAAAAGCACCGTCCGTAAGAATAATCTCTCCCGGAACTAATTCTGGTCGTAAGCCCCCGGCATAACCAACATGAATTAATTCTTTAACGCCTCCGGCAATTAAATCCTCCGCTTGTGTAGCTATCGCAGGCGAGCACATATGCCCTTTTATAAAACCAATGTTTTCATTTTTATTAAACACATACAGCTTCCCACCTAATGGATATCTATATTCTCCTACATTTCTTGACACCATTTCATCAAAAATGTCATCAGCAAGAAGATATACTCTATCCGGTATTTTGATTTTATCAATATCAAATCCAGCATTTTTTAATTCTACTCTGATAAGTTTCTTAGGATCTGTTAATGCATTATTTCTGTCCACTATTTTCTCCTTCAAATGTCATTCGGCCTCTCAATAGTATCTTTTATATCAAAATTTATGTGTATCTTTTGAATATCCAAATTGTGTTTGAAACTTCTTATTGCACTTGCATATTCGCCATTTGTTTCTTCACTTTCCGGCCAGATTTTTAAGACAGTATTATCTAGCGAATATTCTTTTCCGCCGACAATTGCCTGAATATTCTCAGGAAACTCCAGTTGTCTCATTTCTCCTATACTATGCTATATGTAAAGACTTAATCAAAAAATCTACGACACTCTTTTGATATTGATCTTTTATGATATTTTCTTTGCTTTCTTCAATACTTCCATCAACAAAATATTTGCCGTTTTCTTTATTGATTGATAATGAATCAAGAGGCCATCCTTCAAATCTTTTTGATGAAGCTTTATCAATCATATAGAATAATCCGTTTTTTTGAGCTGCCATATTGTCCATAAACGATGAAATTACTCCGTGATTATAAACTGCAATTCCATCTAGGTAATATGCTGTGACTTTACCTCCAAGCCCTGCAATAAGTTTTGAATAGTAATCAATCATCTCTTCATCTGACAGTCTATCCATATTCATAGGTGTTCTAATATTTAGTCCCGGCTGACGCAAATCCTCAAAATCCAGTTCTTCAAAATATAATCCAGAATCATTACAAATAACAACATCAAAGTATTGTCCATAAAACTCTGCCTTCATAATAGCATTTTCTTCTGGTGTATTCCCCATTTCCTTAGGTTCTTCTATAACTTCGATATCTCTTAAAGTAATAAATTCAATATCATACCCTTTTAACAAATCCGAAAATCTTTTTACCTTTGATGGATTTGTTGTTCCTAATAAAACCCTCATATTGTCATACTCCTAAACTAAATCATCTTAAAAGCTTTCAACGCTTCTACTATTGCCTCTTCCTTCTCCTTTGGACACTTAGGCTGTCTGGCATCATCTGACTTAGGCTTGTTATAATTTTCTCGCTCTATAATCCCATACTTAGCCTTAACCTGTGCAATATACAGATTTGAAACTTTCATTCCATCATTATGCTCAGCCACGTATGCTTTGATTTCCTCATAGGTTGCCTTACTCTCCGCAGATGTCAAATCCAGTTCATCCATATCCAGTCTCACATTCACATGATGCTTCGCTTCGTGGAGTTTGGACAAAAGGCATACCGTCTCCACATGTGTCGTCCACCCAAACATATCGCAGCACCGCACCTTCTCCACCTCGTACCCCTTCTCACACAGCATCTTCAAATCCCTGGCCAGGGTTGCGGAATCGCAGCTGACATACACCACCCGCTTCGGTGCCATGGTGACAATGGTGTTCAGACACTGCTCGTCGCAGCCTTTTCTTGGCGGGTCTACGACGATGACATCAGCATAAACTTTATTCTTCTCATACTGCTCCGGAAGCACTTCCTCGGCTTTGCCTACGAAGAATTCCACATTGTCCAGGCCATTTAATTTTGCGTTTTCTCTTGCATCATCAATTGCCTGGGGAACGATCTCCACGCCGTAGACCTTCTTCGCTTTCTGTGCCAGGAATAAGGAAATGGTTCCGATTCCGCAGTACAGATCCCACACCACTTCTCCACCAGTAAGGCCTGCATACTCTAAGGCGGTTCCGTACAGCTTCTCAGTCTGTACCGGGTTCACCTGGTAGAAGGATAATGGGGAAATACGGTATTTGACGTCACCGATATAGTCGGTGATATAGCCTGGGCCGTATAAATTTACTAACTCCTTGCCAAGGATCACATTGGTCTTATCGGTGTTGATGCTGTAGCTGATGCTGGTCATGCCATCGAACCGGCATAACTTTTCTACCAGCTTCTCACTGCGAGGCAGTTTTTTGCCATTGATGATCACGCAGACCATCAGTTCTCCTGTTTTGAAGCCTTTCCGGATCAGGGCATGGCGGATCAGGCCCTGATGGGTTTCTTCCTCATAAGGCGCTACATGGTTTTCGATCATATATTCCTTGATGCTCTCAAGGATCTTCTTATTTTCCTCAACACCTAACAGGCAGTCTTCCTGCGGGATAATATCGTGGGTACGGCCTGCATAAAATCCAGTAACGATCTCACCATTTTTATTTCTGCCAAATGGAAACTGTGCTTTATTGCGATATCTCCAGGGCTCGTCCATGCCCATGATCGGTAAAAATGGAATGTCGGTGAAGCCGCCGATCCGCCGCAGGTTGTTGTAGACTTTATTTTCCTTAAATTTTAACTGGCTCTCGTAGCTCATGGCCTGAAGCTGGCATCCGCCGCACTGTCTGGCTACGGGACATGCCGGTTCTATCCGGTCCGGGGACGGAGTGATCACGCGCATCAGACGGGCAAAACCGTAGGATTTCTTCATTTTCATAGCCTTGGCTTCCACCACATCGCCTTTTACCGCATCTTTGATAAACCAGATATATCCGTCCAGCTTTCCGATACCGGAGCCGTCCTCGCTCATATCCTCAATGGATACGGTGAAGCAGTCATTTTTTTTGATTTCCATAATTCTCTCCATTTTTTATTTCCTGTAAATATAGCAGCTAAGCAGCCTTACCGATGACTTTTGATCCTTTGCAACAATCCAGTATTCCTATCTATGCTTTTTACAACCGCCTCAACAAATACACGGATTTACCGAATCGTTACGTTCCTTCAGACTTCCTTAAGATTTATTTTCCAAAATTTAGAGTTGTTTTATGGTTTCAACAAACTCTATTCACAATTGCCTGATATAGTATAACCATAAGATGAAGTTGAAGATAAAAGTAACTGTTCAGTAGGTCTGTGCACTTGCTGCACTGACCGTAAGAAGCCCTTAGCTTGCAGGCAAAAATCCCATCAGCGAAGCTGATCTGGAATGGATTTTTGCTCAGTAACTATGAAGGTACTGAATCGTTACGATAAAAGGCCTTTATCTCCAGCTTTTCCAAAACCTGAGTCCGGCGGCAACCAGCGCGCAACCGTTGCCGGGTTCGACTAACAACAAGGCGGGCCAACTCCACCCCCACGGAAAGTAGCACGCTTCACATATAGATTGTAAATGACATACAACATACCTCCTAAAAAGGGTTGCCGCAGTGTCCCGCTCACGGATTCTGCTGACAGCCCTTTTCCCCTGTCTATGTTTATGTTGTTATCTGGTAATGATTTCACAGTCTTGCATACTTGCTGCGCTGGCCATAAGAAAACTAACTCTAAATTTCTGTCGTTTTCCGGATATTGGTCTCCAGTAACCGGTTATATCCCAGCCATCCCTGGTTATTTCCAGCAGCTCTTAATACCTCAATCATCGTCTCCATCTTGGCGTCTGCATTATCTGCCAGATTTAATGCCATGGCCTCTAATAATGCCGGTTTCTTCGGGGAACCATACTCCAGTTCTCCATGATGAGCCAGAATGCAGTGCTTTAATTCCACGGCCAGCTTCTCCGGGAAATCCGGGATCTGACGGATCCGGTCAGATACCATCTCTGTGCCGATGATGATGTGACCCAGTAACTGACCATCGTCCGTATAATCATTTTCCGGAAACACGGACAGCTCTTTTGTCTTTCCGATATCATGGAACATTGCTGCCGTCAAAAGCAGATCGCGGTTGATCTCCTTATAAAATCCAGCGAAATAATCACACATTTTTACCACGCTTAAGGTATGCTCTAACAGACCTCCCACAAATCCATGATGGACGCTCTTCGCCGCACTGTGGAACTGAAATGCTTTGGCAAATGCCGGATCGTCCACGAAATAACCAGCTGCCAGTTTATTCAAATATGGATTCTTAATAGATTTTACATATCCAACCAGCTCCTCATACATCTTCGGAATATCCTTCGTAGAAACCGGAAGATAATCTGCCGGAATGTACTCGCCTTCGTCTGCCACACGGATCCGGCGGATATTCAACTGGTTGTTGCCCTGGAACATCGTCACATCCGCGTCTACTGCCACATAATCCATGGCTTCAAAATTACAGATGCCAGGGGAGCCTAAGTCCCAGATCTTGGAATCAATGGTTCCGGTCTTATCCTGCAGTACCAGATTTCCATAATCCTTTCCTGCTTTTGTCTGGGCGATCTGCTTGCTTTTGCACAGATATACCTCAGAAATTCTCATGCCCTCTCTTAAACTGTCAATATACTTCATATTCTCTCCCTTTTACTTTCCAATAGCACCAGCATCCGGCAAAGCTGGAAGAGCCAGGCATTTACCTGGCTCCCACATTCACCTGATACTCTAATTCTTTATATTCATTCACACTCTTTCTCTGGACCGTAACCGTTACCGTATCGCCCTGATGCAGAGCTTCTAACTGATTTTCATACTCTTTCATGGACAGGATATTCTTCTCACCGATCTTTACGATCACATCACCATTCTGGATTCCGGCATTGTAGGCCGGACCATTCTGGATACAGTCTGCCACGTAAACTCCCGCAGGCATTCCATTCTCCTCCATAGCTGTGCTGACTTCCTGTCCACGGACTCCCAGATACGGCGCCGCAATTCCATTGGACAGCTTCTCCAGAATCGTCTTATAATCGGAAATCGCCATAGCCGTCGTCAAATTAGTCAGCTGATCCCTCTCATAATCATCCGTCACCCATCCGATCATCTGCCCATTCAGGTTCAAAAGAAATGTCCCTGTCGGCGCATCTCCACAGATATCTGCAAGCAAAAGCCTGGTCATTCCATCTGGTACCTGCACATTCTTCATAATGTAGGAAATAAACCCATAAGCACTGGAATGCACAATCCCCCCAGGCGCTCCCACTGCGATCACCGGATCACCCTGTCGGACACTATACGAATTTCCCAATGGTATCAATGACAGGCTATTGGCTGTACTTTCATTCAGCATTTCTGCCCGGACACTGACCATAGCCATACCGGACACCTGATCCGTCTGGCGGATCGTTCCGTCTACTTCGCTTCCGTCTGCAAACGTCACTTTGATGGAATCTGCATTCTCCACCGCTCCATCCGGAGTCAGGATCAGATAGTCCTGAGGGGTCGAACCAATAACCGCGCCTGCATACAGGCCACTGGTTTCTACTGGATTATCAAACCAGTCAAGTCCATGTTTTACTGAATGTACCGTCACGATCCCATGATCCGCCTCTGCAACCACATCTCTAAGTCCTGCATAGACCGAGGCAAAATCCCCTGTCGTATACTTATAATTGGCAATGATCTCCTGAACCTGCTCTTCGAAAGATTCGGAGTCCACCACGCTTTCTTCCGTCTGCTCCGGTTTGGAAGGCACCACCTCCGGAGGACTCTCCTGGGATGCACTGCTCTCCGGTTCATCTCTTGGAATGGTGATCGCTGTGCTTTCTTCTGTCGATTCCTGTCCCAGGTAACGCTGTGCTACAGGGCTGACCACCGCAAACATGGTTCCTGCCGCTGCTCCGCACGCCGCAGCAGCCAGAATCACACATCCTGCCCGAAACAGGATCTGCTTTCGGGTCAGAGGCTGCTTTACTACCTTTTCCCGGATAAACGAACGCTTTTGTCTTGGTTCATCTTCAGGATTTTTCTTATCCAGCATACACGAC
>OGWR01002410.1_pt1 | contig 13491 bp, 10 predicted proteins | sample 1576061 | NCBI WGS metagenome assembly OGWR01 (sample SAMEA3541511, study PRJEB24748) | human gut metagenome | biome: human gut; feature: human-associated habitat; material: faeces | place: China | collected 2012 | reverse complement strand
CACCGCGCCCGTCTTTGGCTTTGTGGCGCCGCTCGCCGGCAGCGCTGACGGCCGGGGCGCCGACGACGATGAGTCCGCGTCCGACGAGATCACCATCAAGCTTCCCAAGGCGCAAAAGACCGTGGTCTACGGTGTCGCGATTGCCGGCGGTTTGGGCACCTATCTGCTTCTCGGCCAGCTTATGGGCGGCGGTATGGGCATGCCCAGGTTCGAGTCCGCTCAGGTGGGCAACCTGGAACTTGTCTGGCTCATTCCGCTGGCGTTGGTCGGCACCGTATGCGGCTGGCTGTACTTTGTCTCTGAGCATGCAAGCGAGGCACTGTCCCACGTCATAGGGGAGCGCCCTGTCGTCAAGGCCATGCTGGCCGGTCTGGCACTCGCCATCTGCGGCACGGTCCTGCCCTACACCATGTTTGCCGGCGAGACGCAGGCCGATGTGCTCATGGAGACCTATATGACCATCCCCGCTGGCGTGCTTATTGCAACCGGTCTTGTCAAGGCCATGCTGACGCCCGCCCTCATCAACCTGGGCTGGCGCGGCGGTCACTTCTTCCCCGTTATCTTCTCGGGCGTGAGCCTGGGCTACGGCCTTGCCGTCCTTACGGGCGCCGATCCGGTCTTTTGCGTCGCCGTCTGTACCGCCTCGACGATGGGTGCCGTCATGCGCCAGCCCATCATGGTCGTGGGCCTGCTGCTCATGTGCTTCCCGCTCAAGGGCATTGTCTGCATGATCATCGCCGCCGTCATCGCGGCAGGCATTCCGCTACCCAAGCTGCTACGCAAGTAGCACGGTGGCGCACGCCGGGGACATGCCGTTTGCCGCGGATTTGTGGGGAGGGGGCGATCACGACCTGCGTGGGTCGAGATTCGCCCGCCTACAGGTCGCGTGCCCGGTAGACCTTGGTGCTGACGATGCAGCTAAGTGCACATAGCACGAGGGCCAATACCGCGATTCCCGCACACAGGCAGCCGAGGACGGCGGGATCGGGATTCGCCCCGGCAATCGACATGAGCCAGTTGCTGATGGGGTTGGAGGAGCTCAGCGCTGCCATGGCGAGGCATCCGAGCAGGGCAAACAGGCCGACGGAAAGGCGCAGCGCCTCCATGTGTCCAAATCGGAAGAATAGCGGCTGCGCCAAAAACACGATCATGAGGGAGAGAAACATCGATGCTGCCGAGGCGATTGCGATCTCAAAGACGGCTTGTCCCATCGAGGGAATCCCCGCGCTGCTGAAGAGCGGGAGGGTGACGATGCTCAACAGCACAGCCGCGCACGCCATGATGGCCGAGAAGGCAACAATGCATAGGTAACGTGCGCAGATGATATCTTTGCGCGAGAAGGGCAGCGTTGCCCGATAGCGTTCCCATCCGTTTTGATTGTCGAAGCCGGCCAGCGAGCTCATGACCATGATGGGCGACATGGCGCTGACCGCGCAGGCACCGGCGCTCATGCCGGAATCGCCATCCGATGCGTTGGCGAGGGTCAGCACGACAAATATGAACAGGCCGACGCCCGCGATGCTCGGGACGAGCGTGCGAACGATGGCGAGCTCGGACATAAAGGCGCGTTTCATTTCGAAGCCCCTTTCAACATGAGGCGCAGATAGTCATCAATGGTTGCCCGATCGCAGGGAATCTCGGGGAAGGCCTCGAGCGTTTCGCGACGGTTGGGCACGAGCACGTCCACGCTATAGGCGTGGTGGGCGGCACGGGCGCCTTCGACGCAAGCCATAAGCTCGGCGGCCTGTGCCTGGGTGCAGTGGGCGATGCCGGCGCGGTCGGTAATGTCCTCGCGTGGCAGGTCAAACGCAATCGAGCCGTTATCGATGCAGATGACGCGGTCGGCAGCGCGATCGAGGTCGGACGTAATATGGCTCGAGAGCACTACGCTGCGCTGGCCGTCGGAAACAAAGGCGAGCAGCTCATCGAGCAGCTCCTCGCGTGCCATGGGATCAAGGCCCGCGGTGGCTTCGTCCAAAACGAGCAGCTTGGCATTGTGGCTGAGCGCGCAGGCGAGCTGTAGCTTCATGCCCATGCCGCGGGAGAGGTCTTTGACCTTGGTTTTGGGGTCAAGGCCAAATCGGTCGATGAATCCGGCGAATGTTTCGCGACTCCACGTGGGGAATGCCGGGCCTACGAGTTTCTCGATCTCGCCCACCTTGAGCGTGGAGGGGAAGGGGCACGTGTCCAGGACAAGGCCGACGCGGGAGCGCAGATGGCGCTGCGTCTCGTCGGGCACGTTGGCGTCGCAGCGCTGCCCAAACAGGTGCACCTCGCCGGCATCGAGCTTTATAAGCCCGAGCGCGGCGCGAATCGTCGTTGTTTTGCCGGCGCCGTTTGCGCCCACAAAGCCGACGATCTGGCCGGGCTCCACGGTGAGTGTGACATCGCGTAGGGAAAAGCGGTCGCTTACGCGGCGTGAGACGCCTTTGAGTTCTAGGAAGTTTTGCATGGTATAGCCTTTCTTGCAGATGGCTACTGCATGGTTTCGGGGGCTACAAGGTCGAGCATCTCGTGCAATTTGTCGCGCGTGACGCCCAGGGTTTCGGCCTGCGTAGCGGCCTGCGCAAGCAACTCTTCGATATGGCAAAGCTGGTTTTCGCGCAAGAGTTCCTGGTTGCCCTCGGCGACAAAGCAGCCCTTGCCCTGCACGGTACAGATAAAGCCAAGTTGTTCCAGGTCGGCATAGGCGCGCTTGGTGGTGATGACACTCACACCGAGGTCGCTCGCGAGCGCGCGGATGCTGGGGAGTTTGGCTCCTGCAGCGAGTGCGCCCGAAAGGATCTGAGCTTTGACCTGCGAGGAGATCTGCTCATAGATGGGCTTGTCGCTCGAATTGGATAGGATGATGTCCACAGCGGCTCCTTAGCTGTTGGGCTACACGTGTATATAACCGGTAAGCACAGTATATATACACTATGCACAGTTATGCAAGAGGAAATGTGGAATAGCCTGCCAGTATCGCGCTTACTTCAAAACAATCTCAATCTGTAACACCTAGGTCCGTTTTGGGTCGCTTGCTGTTACAGATTGAGATGTTATTTGCCCGCCTGCCTATTTGTCTCAATCTGTAACAGTAAGAGTCAATTTGCGCGGCTAGATGTTACAGATTGAGACATTGGTTGCCTTCCTGCCGGTTTATCTCAATCTGTAACAGGTGGAGGCTCAAAACCCGTCTTTCTGTTACAGATTGAGACGAGATTGAGACGGTGCTGATCTTCCTGGCTGTTTATCTTGATCTGTAACATCTGGAGTCGATTTTGGCGGCTATCTGTTACAGATTGAGACAGTCCTTAAGACGGCCGCCAGGTGCGCAGCGAGCTCGGCTAATGAATTTGTCCTGATAGGTGCCCTATGGCGGGATTTCGCGGCTACAATGGTGCGGTTACAACGACGTAATGCACTCAATGCAAGAAAGGATCCGCATGGCAAGCCTGTCGGATGAAATCTCGTCGCGCCGCACATTCGCGATCATCAGCCACCCGGACGCCGGTAAGACCACGCTTACCGAGAAGCTGCTGCTCTATACCGGCAGCATCCAGACCGCCGGCTCGGTCAAGGGTAAGAGCTCGGCCAAGCATGCCGTTTCGGACTGGATGGACATCGAGAAGGAGCGCGGTATTTCCGTTACCTCATCGGTGCTGCAGTTCACCTACAACGGCGCCTGCGTCAACATCCTCGATACCCCCGGCCACCAGGACTTCTCGGAGGATACCTACCGTACCCTTATGGCCGCCGACGCCGCGGTCATGGTTATCGACGGTGCCAAGGGCGTCGAGGCCCAGACCAAAAAGCTCTTTAAGGTCTGCACGCTGCGCCATATTCCCATCTTCACCTTTGTGAACAAGCTCGACCACGAGGCTCGCGATCCTTTTGAGCTCATGGAAGAGATCGAGAATGTCCTGGGCATCAATACGTATCCCATGAACTGGCCGATCGGCAGCGGTCGCAACTTCCGCGGCGTGTTCGATCGCCAGACCCGTCGCGTTATCGCGTTTGAGGGCGACGGTCACGCCAACGCCACCAAGAAGGTCGCCGAGGTCGAGGCCGAGCTGGGCGATCCGGCCATGGACGAGCTCATTGGCGAGGAGAACCATAAGAACCTGATGGATGACATCGAGCTGCTCGATGGTGCTGGCGACGAGCTCGACCTGGATGCCGTGGCCTGCGGCAAACTGAGCCCGGCGTTCTTTGGCTCGGCGCTCACCAACTTTGGCGTGGAGCCCTTCCTTAAAGAGTTCCTGCGTCTGGCCCCGACGCCGCGCGCCTATACCGATACACTCACCAGCGAGCCGGTCGCGCCCGCCGAGAACGACTTTAGCGGCTTCGTGTTTAAGATCCAGGCCAACATGGACAAGAACCATCGCGACCGCATTGCCTTTGTGCGCATTTGTTCGGGCAAGTTCGAGCGCGGCATGGACGCCTTCCATATGCAGGGCAACCGCAAGCTCAAGCTGGCGACGGGCACCTCGATGATGGCCGACGACCGCGCCATCGTGGACGAGGCCTATGCGGGCGATATCGTGGGCCTGTTCGACCCGGGCATCTTTAGCATCGGCGACACCGTGTGCTCCGGCAAGCGCCACGTGCAGTATCCACAGATCCCGACGTTTGCCCCCGAGATGTTCGCTCGCATTACGCAGGTCGACACGCTCAAGCGCAAACAGTTCGTAAAGGGCATGGAGGAGCTTGCCCAGGAGGGCGCCATCCAGATCTTCCGCGAGCTGGGTGCCGGCATGGAGAGCGTCATCGTGGGCGTGGTCGGCGTGCTGCAGTTTGAGGTGCTCGAGCGCCGCCTTAAGGCCGAGTACCGTGTTGAGGTTCGTCGCCAGCCGTTGCCCTATACGGACATCCGCTGGATCCAGAACGACCCCGACACTATCGATATCCCGGGCCTTTCGCTCACGCGCGACACGCTGCGTGTCGAGGACATGCGCGGCGGTAAGCTGCTGCTGTTCACGAGTCCGTGGAACGTGGACTGGGCAACCGACCACAACCCCGACCTTATCCTGTCGGAGTTTGGCAACGTAACGTTTTAGTGCACCGGCGCGGTGGCCTTGCGGGGCTGCCGCGCCTTTTGCTTGCCTGCCGCCGCGTGAGCGGCTATCATACCCACCGTCGCCTCAAGACCGTGGCGGCCGAGCAGTTCGGGTCCGATATCCTGCTCGTTAAACCTAAAACCAAAGGAGTACATAATGATCAAGAAGGTCATGGAGGACTACAAGGTCCTGTTGCGGAGCATTCCCGCGGCAACGGTTTCGCTGTTTTTCGTGAGCGTCATCATGATGAACCTGCTGGCCAACAAAGAGCTCATCAGCCTGCCGTATCTGGCACTCGATTGCGGCTTTGTGGTGAGCTGGGTTTCGTTTTTGTGCCAGGACATGATCTGCAAGCGCTTTGGCGCCAAGGCATCCATCAAAATCTCTATCCTCGCGCTGCTGGTCAACCTGGCTGTGAGCCTGTGCTTTTGGGCATGCTCGCTCACGCCCGGCATGTGGGGCGCCTACTATGACACGGGCATGATCGAGGTCAACACCGCCCTTAACGCCACCATCGGCGGCACCTGGTACGTGGTGTTTGGATCTTCGCTCGCCATGCTCGTTTCTGCCGTGGTGAACTCCACGCTCAACCAGTCGCTCGGCCGTATGCTCAAAAAGAATAACTTTGCGAGCTTTGCCTTCCGTTCCTATGTGTCCACGGGTGTTGGCCAGTTTATCGACAACCTGGTCTTTGCCATTGTGGTGAGCCACACGTTCTTTGGCTGGACCTGGGTGCAGGTCCTTATGTGCTCGCTGACCGGCGCTGTTGCCGAGCTGCTGTGCGAGGTCTTCCTGAGCCCCGTGGGCTACAAGGTCGTGCGTGGCTGGGAGCGCGAGAATGTGGGCGCCGAGTACCTCGAGCGTCACGCAACCGCCTAAGGAGCAAGTATGCGGGTTTTGATCACGGGTGCCTCGGGCGGTATCGGAGCCGCGTGCGTGCAGCGTTTTTTGGACGAGGGCCACGAGGTCGTGGGCTTTGATCTGCTGCCGGCGGCGATCGAACACGAGCGCTACCGCCATCTGATCGTTGATGTCCGCGAGCCGGACTCGTTTCCAGGCGAGCTTGAACCCCAGGTGATCGTAAACGTCGCCGGTACGCAGGATTCGGCCGACGATATTGCCGCCAACCTGTGCGGCACCATCAACGTGACCGAGCGCTATGCCTTTGTGGGGGAGGGGCTTGCCGCCAAGCCGGCGCCGGCCATTACATCCGTGGTCAATGTGGGGTCGGCGAGCGGGCATACGGGATCGGAGTTTCCCGCCTATGCCGCCAGCAAGGGCGGCGTTATCGCCTACACCAAGAACCTTGCAAACCGCCTGGCACCGCAGGCCATCGCCAACAGTGTGGACCCGGGTGGCGTTATCACGTCGCTCAACCGTTGCGTGATGGAAGACGAACACCTGTGGAACCAGATTATGGAGCTCACGCCGCTTAAACGCTGGGCCACCGCCCAAGAGATCGCCGAGTGGATCTACTTTGTGGGCGTGACCAACCGGTTTATGACCGGACAGAGTCTGCTGATCGATGGCGGAGAGGCCGGCCGCACCCAATTTATCTGGCCTGAATAACAAAACGCGCCCGATGGCAAGGTTGCCTCGGGCGCGTTTTGCATCATTAATTGCTAACTTTAGCTGGGTATTATCTCTGTAAAGTGCCTTTGAGCTGGTAGACTAAACCCCGAAATATGAAAAGGGGGCATATTGGGGCTGTTCGGTTCACACGAGAAGCGCGACGCGGACCGAGCGCGTCGACTGTTTGAAGAGGCGCTTGCGCAGCAAGGGCCCAACGTTGCGCTGGTCTTGCGTGCCAGCGACTGTCTTCCGCTCTATATCACCCCAAATTTTGAACGCGTCTTTGGCGTATCGCCCGAGCGTATCGGCGACGACATCGAGACGCTGTACCGTTTTATTCCCGATAGCGACCGTGTTCGCATACAGCGACAGGTGAGGGACTGGGACCACGCGACTCCGCTGAACCTTCTGTGCTCCTACCATGCGCCCCATGGAGAAAAAACGCAGCTCAGCATTAGGTTTACGATTGCGCTCATTCAAGACGGCACGCAGTACCTGGTTTCTGCAGTCGATGTGACGACCGAAAACGAGCGTATCGCCAAAGCGGAGTCCGAGCGCGATCGCGCCGTCGAGACCGCCAACGCGCGCACGGACTATATGAACCAGATGAGCCACGAGATCCGCACGCCGCTCAATGGCATCGAGGGCATGATTTCGCTTGCCCGCGAGCATCATGCAGATGAGCCTCGCCTGATGGACGACTTGTCTCGCGCCTCGCAGCTTTCGGCCTACTTGCTTTCGCTTATCAACGATATGCTCGATATGAGCCGCCTCAACAGCGGGCGCGTGCGCCTTGACGATGCGCCGTTTGATATGCGTCTGTTTGCCGATGAGATCGAGCGCATGTTTAGCTCGCAGGCAGCCGACAAAGGGCTTACGTACTCGGTCAATCTGGAGGACTGCGAAAACGTTTTTGTCGTGGGCGACCGCATGCGCCTGTCGCAGATCGTCATCAACTTTATCTCCAATGCGGTCAAGTTTACCGAGCAGGGCGGCAGCGTTACCGTGACTCTGCGCGAGATGTACCAGGCAGACGGCGGCGTGAGCTATATGCTGCGCGTGCGCGATACGGGCAAGGGCATGGACCCGCGCTACGTCAGTAAGATCTTTAAGCCGTTTGAGCAAGAGGATCGCACCATCGCGCGCCGCTACGGCGGAACGGGCCTGGGCATGGCCATTACGAGCGCACTCGTCGAGCTGATGAACGGCGAGATCGTCGTCGATACCGAGCCCGGTCGCGGCTCAACGTTTTCGGCCTACATTCCACTGCGACTGGCCACGTCGGAGCAGATCGAGGACCTTAAACGTAAGGAGCAGACGCTCGAGACGGCGCACGATTCCATTGGGTCGTCGTTTACCTACCAGTTTGAGGGCAAGCGATTCCTGTTGGCCGAGGTAAACGAAATCAATGCCATGATCGTGATTGAGCTGCTGGCAAGACGAGGCGCGGCGGTCGATCGTGCCGAGAACGGCCAGGCGGTCGTTGAGCGATTTCGGAGCATGCCCGCGGGCACGTACGATGCGATCCTCATGGATATCCAGATGCCCGTGCTCAACGGCTGGGAAGCGGCGGAGCAGATTCGAGGACTTAATCATGAGGATGCCGCCGTCATTCCCATCATTGCGCTTTCTGCCAATGACTACACCGAGGACGTTGAGCGTTCGCGCGCCGCCGGCATGAACGGACATGTGGGCAAGCCCATCGACCTAAACGTTTTGAAAGCACAGCTGGCGGCCGCGACGGCAGAGGCAGCTTACCGAGGAAATGAGTAACCGTGATCGTCGAACAGTCGAACAGCATTATCAACGAAGTGAGCCGCGCCCTGCTGGGCAAGCACGATGTGATTGAGAAGGCCCTCATGGCTATCTATGCCGGCGGTCATATCCTGTTGGAGGATGTGCCCGGCACCGGCAAAACGACGCTGGCCCTGGCTCTTTCGCGCGCGCTGGGTCTGGACTTTAAGCGCGTGCAGTTTACGCCCGATACGCTGCCTTCGGACATTACGGGCTTTACGATGTTCGACCGCGACGCCGGCAAGTTTCGCTTTGTGTGGGGTGCCGTCAACTGCAACATGCTGCTGGGCGACGAGATTAACCGTACCAGCGCAAAGACGCAGTCGGCCCTGCTCGAGGTTATGGAAGAGCGTGCGGTGACTATCGACGGGCAGACGCATCAGGTTCCGCGTCCCTTTGTGTGTATCGCAACCGAGAACCCGGTGGGCTCGGCGGGCACGCAACCGCTGCCCGATAGCCAGCTCGACCGCTTTATGGTCCGTTTGTCTGTTGGCTATCCGTCGCGCCAGGACCAGATCGACATCCTCAAGGCCCGTCGCTATGCCAACCCGCTCGAAGACATTAAACCCATGGTTGCCTGCGATGACCTGCTCGATATCCAAAATTACCTGGGCAATGTACAGGTTGCCGACACGGTGCTGGATTATATCGTCCGCCTGTGCGAGGAGACCCGTAATGACCAGCTCGTTGAGCTGGGCGTGAGCCCCCGCGGCATTATCGCGCTCACGCGCATGGCGCGCGCCTGCGCATTGATTCGCGAACGCGACTATGTGGTGCCCGAGGATGTGCGCGAGGTGTTTAAGGCTGTTTGCGCCCACCGTCTCGTTTTACGCCCCCAGGCGCGTATTGAATCGATTGGCGCCGCCGACGTCCTCGACCGCATCCTCGCTGCCGTTCCTGCTCCGTCAATGGGCCAGGTTCGCGGCCGCTCGTAGCGGCTCGTTTGCCTGCTGCGCCCCACGTTACGCTCATGATTGCCAACAAGATTACCTATATCGTGTCCGTCGCGCTCCTGCTCGCCACGTTTGTGTTTACCGCCAATGCGGCTGCGCTCGCTGCTGCCGCGGCACTGATCGCCATGCCCGTGATCACGGTGGTGGCGTGCCGTTCGAGCGTTGCCTTGCTCAAGCTTAGCTTTGAGCTTCCCCGGTCGTGTGTTGTAAACGCACCTCTTGCATTGGGCATTACGCTGAATCGCCCGCTTATGTTTCGCGGTCGTATGGAGCTGTCGTTTTCGGTTTACAACCAGCTGACGGGAACACGGACGGTCTATCCCGTAAGTCTTGCCCCCGCGACGGGCAGGCCCGCTTTGTTTGAGCTCGAGCTCGATTCGGCCGTCTGCGGCGCGCACACGATTACCCTTGACGCCGCGCGCCTGGTCGATGAAATGGGCTTTACGTCGCTTGCTCTCGAGAACGTCGACTTTCATGGGCTGTTTACGGTCTATCCCGAGATACTCGATATTCAGGTCAACCCTCATCAAAGTGCTTCTGCCGGTCTTGAGGGTGCGAGCTACGACCCCCATCGAAGCGGCCAAGACGCCTCCGAGGTCTTTGACGTGAGGCCCTATCACGAGGGCGATGCCGTTAAGTCGATTCATTGGAAGCTGTCGACGCGTTTTGACGACGTGCTGGTGCGCGAGGCTTCGCGTCCCCAGGACCACGCCATTGCCATTTTGTTTGGTGCGTTTGCGTGCGATTTTGAGCACGCAGGCCGCCCTGAGGTCCTTTCCGCGGTGCTGAGTTTTACCGCATCGATATCCCTGGCGCTTACACGTCAGGGATACCATCATGTGGTCGTGGCTGCCCCCGAAGGCTCCTTGGCCGCCTACCCTGTCGATAACCGACGTAGTTTTAATAAGATGCTTGATGCTTTGACGGCAACGCCGCTTGGCCCTGCCTATCCAACATCGCACGAGCACTATGCCAAGCTCGTGGCGGCAAAGGGCATTGGTAAAACAGTGCTGGTGACGGTGGGCGTCGATGAACAGGTCTGTATCGAGATGGGCCGTCTGACCGACCTATCGGTGCTCCATGTGTCGGATTCGGTCGAGTCGTATAGCATCGAGCGCGGCGCCAACTACATCATCACCCATTGCCCGGTATCGAGCGATTCGGACCGTATCAAGAGTCTGGAGCTCTAACATGGACTTTGTGACTCTTACCTCGACGGAGCGCATCGCTTCGAACAGTCGTGTTGTCGCCGTGTTTTTGTCGGTGGCTCCCGCGGTTTTACTGTCTGCAGGTTTTTGCTACACAATTGCTTGGTGCCTGAGCGCAACATGCATGGGGATCATGCTTGCCGTCGCCGCTGGCGTGGCTGTTGCGCTGAGCGTTTTGGATGTTTCGCTGGCGTCGAAAAAGGCCTCCCTCTGGATAGCCCTGGCTGCGGCGTCCGTGGCGCTTTTATGCGCGCTCTTGGTTCCTTCGGCACGCTGGGGTTTCTATGCGTGCGCCAATGCCGTTATCGCTCGTGTTAACTCAGTCTTTGAGCTGTATATTCCATTGGTGGCAGACGCCGGCCTGCTGTGCGAAGCGGTGCCGCTGGCAGTGCTCGCCGGTATGTTTGCCGGCTCACTCGCCTGGCTTTTTGCCAACTTGGGCGTTTCGTGGCCCACGCTCTTAATCATCGTTATCTGCGGCTCGGCTTCTATGGAGCTGCAAGCTGGTGATTCTGCGATATCTATGACGCTGGGCGTTGCGGGCTGGCTTGTCCAGTGCCGTGCTGGCGAGTTGCGGGGCTCTACGGTCGGTTTGCCCCAGGTTCTTGTTGGTCTTGGTGGCCTGTGCGCCGCATGCGGTGTTCTCTTTGCGCTGATCGTTGCCCTTGTGCAGCCTCTTCCCGAGGTGTCCGTCCTGTCGGCGTCTGCCGTCAAAGCGGTCCAGAACGTTCGATTTGGGGACGATACACTGCCCGAGGGCGACCTTTCGCAAGCGGCGGACATGAACGAAGGCGCGTCCACGACGCTGTCGCTTGCCGCCAGCAAGACGCTCGGCGACGATCTGCTCATGAAAGGTTTTGTGGGCACGACCTTTAATGGCATGTCTTGGGGGCGCGGCGACTGGATGTCCTACGAGGGCGAATGGTCCGGCATGCGTGAGTGGCTGCGCCAGAACGGTTTGACGGTAGCCGAGCAACGCGCTGCGTTTGACACCGAGGCCGAGCGCGAGAGTGGCGAGCCTGTCGAGGCGGTTGAGATTTCGGTCAATGCCTCGGACGCCAACCGCAGATACACCTATGCTCCCTATACACTGCGCTCGCTGAGCGGCACCGACGCAATGTTGACGGGCTCGACGATGCTAAGCATGGACCTTTTGCCGTCCAAAACATACAGTGTGACCGTCGATAACGTGTCGTCAGATGATGTCATTGCAGATTCGAGCTGGCTGGCGTCCTCCAAGAGCGACTATGCAAAAAGCGAGCGGGTATACGCCGCTTTCGTTCGCGATAAGTACCTGGACGTTCCCGAAGAGGAGCGGGATGCCGTTAATACATACCTGTTCTCGAGCGACAGCTGGGATGCTGGGGCGAATGTTTCGGATACAGCCGTGATCAGTCGCGTGCGCACGATGTTGGCTTCGCTTGCGGGACAGACGGATAACCCGCCAACCTATACGGGGGCGACGTCGTTTGTCGCGTGGTTCTTGGGGTCGGCACACGAGGGCAACTCTGCTTACTTTGCCACGGCGGCGACGCTCGCGTTTCGATCTGCGGGGATTCCCGCGCGCTATGTCGAGGGCTATCGGGCAGCAGATGATCAGCTGGCCGCTGCTGTTGGGGCAGGCGTGGCGCTCAACTTGACGGCTGCCGATGCGCACGCGTGGACCGAGATCTACCTTGACGGTCAGGGATGGACGCCCGTGGAGGTTACCCCTGGGTACTATAGCCGGACGCTCGATGCCGATAAAATTATCGATGTGGGCGAGGCGTGGAGCAACGGCGCCAACGATAAGACGATCGATGTGGGCTCGGTCGCTGGACAGGCCGAGGATAAGCATCGCGAGGATGTGCCGGTAATGCATAACATCCCCGTTGTGGCCAAAGTTGGGGTCGGTTTGATCGGCACGGCGATTGCCGCCCTGCTCGCTCTGTTTGTTCGCAGGTTTGTCTTGCGCGCTCGGCGCACGCGGGCTATCGAGAGTGATGAGCAGGATATATGCGTGCCGGCACTCTACGGCTATCTTGCCCTTGTGATGAACCAAAGCGGTCTCGACGCCTTTGACGAGACCAAGCCGCTCGATTGCCTGGATGCCTTTGCTGCAGTGTTCCCCCAGATTGACCCGTGGGAATACCGTCGAGCGATTCGACTTCATCAAGCTTATGCGTTTGGTGGCCGCCAGCTTAAACCGAACGAGTTGCGCACGCTCCGACGTTTTACCGAACGCCTGCATCGGAGCATGCCGGCTCCGCAAGCTGTTATTGAACGCTTCCGCCGCTACATGCTGCACGCGTTGTAGAGGGAGTAGGTCTACGTGTTTTCTAAATATCCTCAACATATGGCTTCGCACAAGAACGCGGCGTCGGCCAAATTAAAAGACCCATGGAATGCGCCCGAGCGCGTTCGGCATGCCGCTCAACATATGTATCGTGCCAAGCCTTTGGCTGCAACGCGCGTTGTGGCGGTGGCGGCTTCGGTTGCTGCGGTCGGCGTATTTGGCACGGTCGCCTTTGAGTTGGCCCAGAGTAATTTGAGCTTCGACCCTTCGGGGTATATCGCTGCATACAGTCACGGTGACGCGGAGTCCGGCGAGGCGTATCGGATCAGTCCGCTCTCGACGGATGCCGAGGCAAATCGTCATGACGAGGATAGCGACAGCCGGGACACGAGCGCACGTGAGCAGCAGGCGCGGCTCGATAATGCGCAGGGACAGGTAAATCTGACGGGGCAAAGCGGCACGACCGCCTACAACGTTACCGGCAGCGCCGATGGAACGGGCGTAGGAGTTGCGGGTGGTTCGGGCAGCGGCGCGGGCGGCGCTGGCGGCTCGGGAGGCGGGCAAAACGTTCCCGTTATCAATGCGGGCGGAGCATCTGGCGCCAATACCGGCGGCGGTGCGGGCGGAAACGGTTCGGGCGGTAACGGCGG
>OGWR01002385.1_pt1 | contig 13593 bp, 10 predicted proteins | sample 1576061 | NCBI WGS metagenome assembly OGWR01 (sample SAMEA3541511, study PRJEB24748) | human gut metagenome | biome: human gut; feature: human-associated habitat; material: faeces | place: China | collected 2012 | reverse complement strand
TGGAGGACACGGGACGGAAAATCATACTTCCTGGGCAGCGACGGGGAGATTGAGAAGAGCACCTGGATAGAGAATACATATTATGTGGACGACAAGGGAGTTATGGTGAAGAATTCCTGGGTCCACACAGACGGCAAGGACGGCCTGAAGGAAGAGGGCTGGTATTTCCTGGGCAAGAACGGCAAGACGGAGGAAGGCTGGAAGAACGTAGGAGACGGCCGGTACAACTTTGACAGCGACGGTAAGATGCGCACGGGCTGGTTCTACGAGGGTGATAATATCTACTACCTGGGCGGCAAGGACGACGGTGCCATGAGACGGGGCTGGGTATGCCTGGAATTTGATGAGGATGATCTGCCTGAGATTGGGGATATCTCCAAGGAATATAAGAAGGCAGATGAGAATTCACGGTGGTTTTTCTTTCAGAACAACGGTAAGGCCAAACGCTCTCTTACCGGCAATTATGACCAGGAGACCATTCACGGAGAAAAATTCTATTTTGACAGGAACGGAGCCATGCTGACGGGCTGGCATGCGGTGAAGGAGAAAGCGGACAGCGACGATGCCACAGGCATCAGCCGTTTCGTGTATCTGGGCGGCAAGGACGACGGAGCCATTGCAAAGGGACAGTGGAAACAGCTGTCTGAGCATCCCGGTGATTCCGACGACGGGGCGGCCATCTTAAAGAAGGGGGATGAGGAGCCTCCAAAGGAAGGGGATAAGGAGTGGTATTATTTTGAGAACAACGGCACTCCCGCCTACCTTAAAACAGGCATCTCTACCATGAATGCCGCCACCATCCGGGTGGATGGCGAGAATTATTTTGTGAACCAGTATGGATGCAGAAGGAACGGTCTGGTCAGGATTGTATCCGGCGGCCATGTGTTGGTGGGATATTTCGGAGAAAAGGGGACTGACGGCAGGATGATCACCGGCAGGAATACCGGTATTGCTGACGATGACGGCAAGCGCTGCACCTTCTATTTCAACACCTCCGGATCCAACAAGGGAGCTGGCTTCAGCGGAGAAAAGGATGGATTCCTGTACTACAACGGTTTGCTGGTGACAGCGGACGGGGATTCCCAGTACGAGGTCTATCAGGTGGACGGTAAATATTACCTGGTCAATGAATCAGGTAAGGTGCAGACCAATGAGAAGGCTTATAAGAGCGATGGGGAATATGTCTATTTGGTTGAGGACAGGGAAGTTTACTATACGGATGACAACGGGAAAAAGACGAAGAAGGCAGACAGCAGCGCCACGCTTCCGGATTTCACCTGTGACCAGGTATATGAGCTTTGATGTTTTATAAGCTTTGTTTCTGAGCTTCGGAAAGGGACGGCTCCCGCCATGTTGGCGGAAGGGCCGTCCCTTTTAGGTTGTGGTTGAAAAAAGAAATACGGTCTGATATACTGAAATGGCGGGAAATATCTTGTATACAGTATAAAGATAGAGCCGGAGTTTTCAGCCCGTAAAAGCCTTATAAAATGAGGAGACCCCGATTGTATAACAACCGGGGCAATTATGAAAAATCTATGTGCAATTTTACTATTTATCATTTGTATATGTGACTTGTTCTTATGAAAATAGTATAAAAAATAAATGTGAACGAAATGTGAATTTGATGTAAACAGATTATGAAACATTATATATTACCATAGATGCAGAATCGAAGGAGAGAAAATGGAGCAGGAATTAAAGAGAAAGACAACGGTCATCGGCCACAGGAATCCTGATACGGATTCCATCTGTTCGGCTATCTGTTATGCCAACCTGAAGCGGGCCATTACAGGGGATGCGTACATTCCGGCCAGGGCAGGCCATGTGAACGGAGAGACCAGGTTTGTCCTGGATTACTTCGGCATGGAGGAGCCTAAGCTGGTGGAGGACGTGAGAACCCAGGTAAAGGACATTGAAATCCGCAAGACCAGGGGAGTTGCGGATAACATTTCCTTAAAAAAGGCATGGAACATCATGCAGGAAAACAATGTAGTGACCATTCCTTCCGTCAGGCCCGACGGTACCCTGGAAGGGCTTATCACGGTAGGCGATATCACAAAGACTTATATGAATATATATGACAGCAGCATCTTGTCCAAGGCCCATACCCAGTATTCCAACATCATTGAAACACTGGAAGCTGATATTGTGGTGGGGGATGCGGACGTCTATTTTGACAAGGGAAAGGTACTGATTGCAGCCGCCAATCCGGACCTGATGGAATTTTACATTGAACCCCATGACCTGGTTATACTGGGCAACCGTTATGAGTCCCAGCTCTGCGCCATCGAGATGGGGGCTGACTGCATCATTGTGTGTGAGGGCGCAGGCGTGTCCATGACCATCAAGAAGATTGCCCAGGACAGAGGATGTACGGTCATTGCCACCACTTACGACACATATACGGCGGCCCGTCTGATTAACCAGAGCATGCCTATCAGCTATTTCATGACCAGGGAGCACCTCATAACCTTTAACAGCGATGATTATACAGATGAAATCCGGGAGGTCATGGCCAGCAAACGGCACCGGGACTTCCCCATCCTGGACAAGGAGGGAAGATATCTGGGAATGATTTCACGCCGGAACCTGTTGGGCGCCAAGGGAAAACAGGTTATCCTGGTGGACCACAACGAGAAGAGCCAGGCTGTGGCAGGTATTGAGAGCGCCGAAATCATGGAGATCATCGACCATCACAGGCTGGGAACCGTCCAGACCATGGCTCCGGTGTTCTTCCGCAACCAGCCCCTGGGCTGTACGGCCACCATCATTTACCAGATGTACATGGAAAACAAGGTGGATATTGAGCCGAAGATTGCAGGGCTTTTGTGCAGCGCTATTGTGTCGGATACCTTGTTGTTCCGCTCCCCCACCTGCACACCGGTGGATGAGATGGCAGCCAGGTCCCTGGCAGCCATAGCCGGCCTGGATATAGAGAAATACGCCATGGAAATGTTCGGAGCGGGAAGTAATCTTAAGGATAAGTGCGACGAAGAGATTTTCTATCAGGATTTTAAGAAGTTTTCTGTTGGCAAGGCGCTGATTGGCGTGGGACAGATTACGTCGTTAAATGATATAGAGCTGGAAACCCTGAAGGACAAGATGCTGGGTTACATGGAAAAGGCCAAGGAGAGCAACAGCCTGGACATGGTATTTTTCATGCTGACTAACATATTGAAGGAATCCACGGATCTGATTTGTTATGGGCAGGGCGCGGTGCAGCTGGCGGCCAAGGCCTTTCATCTGGATATAGAGGAAGCCACGGAAAAGCCGGAACCGGTGCTGAGCCTGCCGGGCGTGGTATCCCGTAAAAAACAGCTGATTCCGGAGCTGATGCTGGCGGAGCAGGATTAGGACAACGGCCCGGCAGGGCAGGAGGATTAAGATATGTCAAAGGAATACTGGAAACCGGGCAACATGCTCTATCCGGTGCCGGCTGTTATGGTCAGCTGCGGCAGGGAGGGAGAGATACCTAATATTATTACAGTGGCCTGGGCAGGCACCATATGCTCGGATCCTGCCATGGTATCTATTTCTGTGCGCAAAGAGCGTTTTTCACACAGTATCATCAGGGATACAGGCGAATTTGTCATCAATCTGGTGAATAAACGGCTGGTCCGGGCCACGGATTACTGCGGCGTAAAATCCGGCAGAGATGTGGATAAATTTAAGGAGACAAGGCTGACCCCTCAGGCATCCAGGTATGTGAAGGCGCCGGGAGTGGAGGAAAGCCCGGTGAACATTGAGTGCAAGGTGGTGGAAGTGAAGGAGCTGGGAAGCCATGATATGTTCATTGCCAAGGTGATGGGTGTGACCATTGACAACCAGTACATGGACGACAGGGGAAAGTTCAACCTCAATGCATCCGGACTTGTGAGCTATTCCCACGGGGAGTATTTTGAGCTGGGAAAGAAGCTGGGAAGCTTTGGATATTCGGTGAAAAAGCCGGTGAAAAGGCAGAGTGATAAGAAAAGGACTGCAAGGAGGAAAAAAGCGTGAAACCGAACATTACCATGATAGGCATGCCGTCATCGGGCAAGAGCACCATTGGGGTACTGCTGGCCAAGAGGCTGGGATTTTCCTTTGTGGACGTGGATATCGTGATACAGGAAAAGGAAGGCAGGCTCCTGAAGGAAATTATTGCACAGGAGGGCATGGACGGATTCCTTAAAGTGGAAGAGAGAATCAATGCCGGACTGGATGTGACCCTCTCTGTCATTGCTCCCGGCGGAAGCGTTATATACGGTGAGAAGGCCATGGAGCACCTGAAGGAAATCAGCGAAGTGGTCTATCTGAAGATGAGCTATGAGGAGATGGAAAACCGCATTGGCAATGTGGTGGACCGGGGCGTTGCCCTGAAGCCGGGTTTTACCCTTCGGGACCTTTACAATGAGCGCGTGCCTTACTATGAGAAATATGCGGACATTACCATTGACGAGGAGGGCAAGACTCCCGGGGAAACAGTGGATGCGCTTAGGGACATCATTGAGGGAATGATGGACCGCAGTATGATTGAGCGTATTGTGGAGGAACAGAAAAAGATTCTGGAGGAAAAGGACCGTAAAATAGAAGCTTACGAGGCGGAGATTGCAGCACTTAAGGAAGAGCTGGCCCTTTTCAGGGCTGAGGAGACTGGCGGCTGCGGAAACTAGCGGCTGTGGAAACTGAGGCAATGGAAACTGGCGGCTGTGGAAACTGAGGCAATGGAAACTAGCGGCTGCGGAGACTGAGGCGGTGGAAACTGCGGTTGAAGAAGCCATATAGAAGCTGGGCCACGGATGGAAAAAGGTTCGTTCTGATCTTTGGATTATTAGGTTATCCAAAGATTCAGAACGAACCTTTTTATTGTTTTATTTATTTTTATTATTTGACAGGCAGACCTACAGCATTTCCATATAAGCCAGCAGCTTGTCCGCCAGGTCCAGTCCGATGTATACCAGAATACCCAGGATGATCAAAGCCGCTGCCAGGAATACCAGCTTATATACCAGGTAAGCTTTGGCAAAGTCCCGCAGCTGGTTTTCTTTTTTTCCAAAGGCCAGACAGAGCAGGTAAATCCATCCTGCGATGGGGATGTTCATGCACATGAATGTGAGGAACCTGGGCGGCATGCGGTAGGGATTGGCAGTATCTTTTTCGGGTTCCACGGGGGCCTTTTTGGGCAGCCTCAGACGTGGGGCGCCTGTATGTCCTGCTTTTTTATGTAAATCAGTTTTCATCATCCGGTCTGCCTCCTGGTCCGTAATATTCCATGTTGTTCCACTTGAATTTCTCGCTGTTTAAGGAGGAGCGCAGCTGGTTCTGCTGTACCTGTACCTGCTGCTCGGCCTGCTTCATGGCAGCTTCCTCGGATGCCCTGCTCTCGGCCTGGGATGCGTTCCACTGCTCCTCTGTGGGCAGGCCGGAGATCCGCGTGATGGCCGCCTGAAGCCGGTCGGACAGAGCCTGCTGCTCCGGGTCCCCGGCCACCAGGGAAAGCTTGCCGATGGCATCCTGCACCAGATCCTGGGCATTCTTCTGCTGGTATTCCAGTTCCTCCACAGCCTTTAAGGCCTGCAGGAATTCGTTCTTTTTGGTATCCTTCTCAGCCTGCTTACGGTTCTCCTCGGCCTGCTTTTGGGCCTCTTCCCTGGCCCTGGCATCGTCAATGGCCTTCTGCTTTTCGTAAAGGGCAATGGTATCGCCCATCTGGCTGATAATACCGGTAAAGTAATCGTACCGGTTTTCCACCTGCTCCAGCATGCCGGCCCTCAGCTCCCCGTCGTCCAGAAGGGGAAGGCGGGAGGTGATATCCTGATATTGGCTCTTGACCGCGTAGGTATCCTCCACAGAACTGATTTCCCTGGAGGTGAATTCCTGGATATCCTGTTCCAGCTGCCCGGTCAGCTTTGCCTGCTCCTTGTCGTGCAGGCTTTGCTGGGCCCGGAATTCAGCGGTGGTGCTGAAGTAATCCTGGGTTCCCGTCCTGGGGTCCGTCTTTAATTCCACACTTTCAGGCTGCTCCCAATCCCAGGGTTCCAGGCCCTCATGTATCTGGTTCATAATATTTTTCCAGATTTTTCCGGCATATGTGCTTCCGTATATGCCGGGCATCTTGCGGGGGATATCGTATCCCACCCACACAGCCGTGGTATAGTAGCGGGTGTAGCCGCAGAACCAGGTGTCCTTACTGCTGTTGGTGGTTCCTGTCTTGCCCGCTGCGGGCATGCCGTTATCCAGCTCCAGTCCGCGTCCTGTCCCGTAGGGGGAGGTCATAGTACCTTTCAGGATATCGGTGAGCATGAAGGCGGAATCATCACGGTAGACCTGTTTGGCGGCAGGCGGCAGATCCTTGGTCAGGTCGCCGTCGTGCTCATGGATGATTTGGGTGATACAGGTCCGGTCGTTGTATACACCATAATTGGCCAGAGTACTGTATCCCTTAGCCATGTCCACCACACGGACGCCGTTGGTAAAGCCTCCGATGCTCAGGGAGGGCACACCGTTGTCAACGTACGTAAGCTTCTGGAACTCCATCTCTCCCAGATAACTGAGGCCGTAGTCCACGCCGATGTCCTCCAGTATCTGCCATGCCACTGTGTTCAGGCTGCGGTTTAAGGCTTCACGGACCGTTACGTTACCGTGGTAATTACCGCCGCTGTTGGAAGGCCCGTCCTCCCATTTGTGGTCGTTCACCATGCGCGTGGGGTAGTACTCTCCGGTGTCAAAGGCAGGGCCGTAGTCGATGAGGGGCTTGATGGTACTGCCCGGCTGCCTGGCGCTTAAATAGGCCCGGTTGAACTGGTCCCCGCTTCCCCTGCCGCCTACGATGGCCACCACGTAGTGGGACCGGTTGTCCACAATAACGCCTGCGCCCTGGAGGGCATACTTTCCATTGTCCTGCAGCTCGGTGTAGGAGGACAGCCCCTGGTCTATGTCTGCCTGAAGCATGTCCTGGAGACTGCTGTCCAGGGAGGTGTATATCTTGAAGCCGCCGGCGCGTATTAAGTCGGATTTTTCCGTGTAGGCGGTTGTATAGCGTTCCATGTAGGAATTGTAGTCATCCTTGTCCTCAAAGGTGTAGCGGAACTGGAAGCCGTCTTTCTTTAACAGCTCCAGGGCCGCACAGTGGATGGCGTAGCTGCTCTGGTAATTCTCATCCGTGCCCTCGGATTCCTGTTTGACCACGGTGAGGGGCTTTGACAGGGCCTCCTCGTAGTCCTCATCGGAAAGTTCGCCTATTTCATTCATGCTTTTTAATACGTCGTTGCGTTTTTCAAGGGATGCTTTGGGATGGGCTACCGGATCGTAAGCCGAGGGACTGTTGCTGATGCCTACCAGGACAGCTGCTTCCTCCACGGTCAGGTCTGCCGCATGCTTGCCGAAATAATAGCGGCTGGCAGCTTCCACTCCGTAGCACTGGTGGCCATAGAAATTGGTATTGCAGTAAAACTCCATAATATCTGCTTTGGAGTACTTCTTTTCAATCTCAGGGGCCAGCAGGATTTCCACGATCTTGCGGGTGAAGGTCTGTTCCTGGGTCAGGTATGTATTCTTAATGACCTGCTGGGTGATGGTGCTCCCTCCCTGGGTGACCTGTCCCCTGTGCTTTACCAGAGCCAGTCCGGCGCGGAAGGTGGCAATCCAGTCAACACCCGTATGGCTCTTAAAACGCCTGTCCTCCTGAGCGATGTATGCGTTCTGAATGTTCATGCTGATGCCGGTGATGCCCACATACTGGTAGTGGCCGGCATTGATAAGCCCGATCTGCCGCCCGTCCTTGTCGTAAATAACGGTATCGGACAGTTTTGAGAAATCCGTACGTTCCATCTGGGCCAGCTTGTCGTAAGCCAGCTCGCGGCACTCATCCAGGTCCGGCTTGACCTTGGCGTAGATCAGCAGGCACAGGATGGCACCTAATATGAATCCGGCGGTCACCAGGGCCAGAAGGGCGTGGAACAGCCATCCCGTGATGCCCAGGAGGCTGACTCCTATGTCGCGGATCACCAGCAGGGTTTTTCGTGCGGCCTGTTTCAGTGTATCTTTCATAGTCCTCTCTATCCTCTCTGCGCCCGGTTCATGTGGATGGATGTGAAAATGGGCGCTGATATCTCAATAGGGCTGGAAACAATTGCCAGCCCAATAAACCATTGATATTATAAGCCAGAATGGAAAAAAAGAACAGGGATAAAGTATAAAAATAAGGACTTTTCCGCCAAAAGTGGGGAAAAAGTCCTTATTTTGGAAATAAACGTCAGATTTTGCGCATCAGAAACCGGAGGGTGTGGGAGGGGATTCCCATGCCCTTTTCCTGCATCTCGGTAAAGGCAGACAGAATCCGGGCGATCTCTTCGTCGTCAGAGGGAATCAGGTGGTTATCCAGGGTGATGGTCAGCACAGTCAGCACGATTTGGGCTGTCTCTTCCGGGAAGCTGCACTGGATGCTGCCCTCCCGCACCCCCTGGCGGATGATGTCGGCCAGGATGGGTTTCAGTTTGGTGATGATAATGCGGGAGAATTTCTGGTGTATGAAGGCGCTTTCCTGCTGTTCGTTAAAGGTGCGTATTTCCTCCCGGCGTCTTAATTCCATGGAGGAGTCCAGACAGGCATGGTATATGATTTCCAGTTTTTTAAAGGCATCCAGGTGGGAGGACGCGGCCAGCTCCCTGCCTTCGTCCAGGACCCGGGAGTAGTTTCTTTCAATCACTGCGTCTATGATATCGTTCTTGGAAGAAAAATAGTAATAGATACTTCCTTTCCCGATACCGGCTTTTTGGGCAATATCACTGACGGAAATGGCCTGGACATTGGCAGAACCCATAAGTTCCTGCATGGCATCCAGTATCATGTCCTTTTTATTATGGTTTTGCATAAAAAATCCTCGGTTTTTTCTTTAGAATACATCCAAGTATAGCAGAATATAAATGAAAACGCCAGACTTGACTGGCGGTCGAAAACGTGTTATGTTTAGTTTGATTCCGATTCGACCACTGGTCGAAAAAGCGGGAGTACAAGGTTCAGGAGGAAACGTCATGATTTATCTGGCTTCATACGAACCCGGCGGCAGTCTTTATAACCGGGAACGGGAACATATACTGGGCAGGAGCCTGCTGAACTTTGGTCTTATGAAGGAATATGGACGGACCTGGGAGGTAGAGCAGGAAGCCGGTTCAAAACCGCGTCTTAAGGGTGCAAAGGGCGTGGAATTTAATATCAGCCATACAAAGGGTCTGGTGGTCTGCGCTGTGGCGGACAGAGCGCTGGGTGTGGATACGGAGCAGATTCGTCCGTTTAAGGCGGGCCTGATGAGGCGCGTGTGTTCCGGGGCAGAGCGAAGTTTTGTGATGGCAGGAAGGTCTGAGGCGGAGCGCCGGGAACGGTTTTTCCGGCTGTGGACCCTTAAGGAGAGCTATGCCAAGGCCATTGGCAGAGGGCTGGCCTTTCCGCTGGGGGACATCACATTTTCCCTGGAGGAGGGCGCTGTAAAAGGGAGTATTCCGGGCTGGCGGTTTTACCAGTCCAGGGTTTACCAATCATATATTATATCCGTCTGCGCGGCGGATGAAAAAGGAGAGTCAGTATGAGTTATGAAGAAGTATTTGCAAAGGTAAAGGAGATTTTCATGAAGGCCGATGTGAGCAGGGTAGAGGAGCATCTGGCCTTTCAGTTCAATATTACAGGCGAGGGTGAAGGCGCGTTTTATGCAGAGGTGAAGGACGGCATACTGAGGGTGGAGCCGTATGAGTATTATGACAGGGACGCAATGTTTATCTGCTCCGCCGATACACTCATGAAGCTGGCGTCTGGAAAGCTGGACCCGGTCTTTGCATTTACCACAGGAAAACTGAAGGTTGAGGGAAGTCTGGAAAAGGCTCTGATGTTGCAGAAGTTTGTGTAGGCAGGTGCATGTGCGGCGCCGGAAAGACGGTCAGTCCGCGGTAAAGGAGTGAAGTATATGGGAATCAAAGGATGGATGCTGGGACTGGCGGCAGCAGGAGCAGCGGGAGAATACGGCATAGCGCGGTATTTCTTCCACCGGACCGTGGTCCGGGGAAATGCAAAGCGGGACAGGACACAGAAGATGGCGGGCACGGACTGGGACGCTTATATTCCGGGTATCCGCGCCAGCAGGGAATGGCTGGCAGGACAGCCTCAGGAAGATGTGTACATAACATCCAGGGACGGGCTCAGACTCCACGGCACATTCTTTTGCTGTGAAGGTTCCAGGAGGGCAGTGGTGTGCTTTCACGGCTATACCAGCGAAGGACTCAACGACTACACATCCATTGCGAAATTTTATCTGAACCAGGGCTTCAGCCTGATGGTGGTGGATGAGAGGGCTCACGGCAAAAGCGAGGGCACCTATATCGGGTTTGGCTGTCTGGACCGCTATGACGCCTTGCAGTGGATGGAGTATGTGGTGGAGCGGCTGGGAGAGGACTGTGAGCTGATGCTTCACGGTATTTCCATGGGAGCCGCCACCGTGCTGATGTCCACGGGCCTGGAGCTTCCAGAGCAGGTAAAGGCCGCTGTGTCAGACTGTGCCTTTACCTCTGCCTGGGAAGTGTTCAGCCATGTGTTGAGGAGTATGTACCATATGCCGGCTTTTCCCGTGATGCAGATTGCGGACCGCATGGCCAGGAGGGAGGCCGGTTACGGCCTGGATGAATGCAATGCCAGGAAAGAGGTAATGAAAGCCCGTATTCCCATTCTGTTCATCCATGGGGACAGGGACACCTTTGTGCCCTGTTCCATGGTACATGAGCTGTACGGGGCCTGCGCCTCGCCCAAGGAGCTGTTAGTCATACCCGGAGCCAGCCACGCAGAGGCTTACTATAAGGATACGGACCGCTATGAACATGCAATTAAGGAACTGATTGCCCGGGTTTTTGGAAAAGAGGAGAACAGAGTATGAAGACAAGGAAAGGCTACAAGGTATACCCGCTGACATCAGCGCAGAAGCTTCACTTTTACTGCCTGAAATACTGCCCCAAGAAGCAGGTGTTAAACATCGGCTCCAGCCTGACCATCCAGGTGGACTTAGACTGGGACGTGCTTAAAAGCTGCATTCAGGAGGCCATTGCCCGCTGCGATACCATGCGCCTGCGCTTTACCCATGACAAGGAGGGCAACATCTACCAGTATGTGGTGAAGGAGGAGACAAAGGAAATCGAACACTTTGACTTTACCGGCTGGAAGGAGGAGGACGCGGAGCAAAAGCTCAGGGAGTGGACAGAGGTTCCCTTTGAGCGGTACGATTCCCCCATGCACCATATTGTAATGATTAAAATGCCGGATGGGTACCAGGGGCTTTACATCTGCGTGGACCACATGACCATGGATGCCCAGTCCCTGATTCTGTTTTTTCGGGATGTGATTGAACTGTATGCCAGCAGGTTTTACGACGAGGTGGAACATCCAAAGGAAATGTCTTCCTATATCAGGCAGCTGGAAAAGGATCTGGCCTACGAGGCCGGAAGCAGGGCCTGTGAAAAAGACAGGCAGTTTTTCCAGGAACTGATTGCTTCCTCCGAACCCATTTTCACGGACATCTACGGTCCCAAGAAGCTGCTGGAGGAGAGAAAGGCTGCCCGCAACCCGAAGCTGAGGGCAGCCACCAACACATCTGATAATGTGGAGGCAAATATCACCAACTTCCATCTGGAAGGGGAGCCTTCCAGACGCCTGCTGGATTTTTGCGAGAAATACGGTATTTCCATGACCTGCCTTCTCTTAATGGGCCTTCGGACCTATCTCCAGAAGGAGAATGACCAGGACGATGTTTCCGTCACCACCACCATTTCCAGGCGGGCCACCCTGTCGGAGAAGCGCTGCGGCGGAAGCAGGATTCACTGTTTCCCCTTCAGGACCATTGTGTCCAGGGAGGATACCTTCATGGAGGGCCTGCTCAAAATAAGGGATGCCCAGAACCAGTATTTCCGGCATGCAAACTACAGTCCATCGGAGTATTTTAATTACCGCCATGACTATTACAAGCTGAGGGACGGACAGACCTATGAGCCCTTAAGCCTTACCTATCAGCCCCTGGCCATGAAGTATGACGGTCCCGGCCTGGACAAGCTGGGCGATATCAAGTATAAGACCGCCCGCTATTCCAACGGTGTGGCTGCCCACACCCTGTATCTCACCGTGAGCCACAGGGCAGAGGACAATGGACTGGACTTTGGTTTTGAATACCAGACCGGCGTGGTGACGCCGGAGAAGCTGGAGTATATTTATTACTACCTGTGCAGAATCATATTCCGGGGTGTGGAAGACCCGGAGCGCCCGGTAGGGGAAATCATAGAGATGGTGTAAAACAGCAGAACAGCTGATGCGGCGGATACAAAGACAGAATATAACAAAAAGAGAATATCAAAAAAGAGAATTAAAAAAGAGAAATAAAAAAGCAGGAGGATTACAAAGATATGTTTGAGGATTTAAAAGAGATCATCTGTGAGTATGTGGATGTGGCGCCGGAGACTATTAAGGAGGATTCCCGGTTTATTGAGGACCTGGGCTTCAATTCCTATGACTTCATGAGCATGGTGGGGGAGATTGAGGAGAAATTCGACGTGGAGGTAGAGGAACGGGAAGTGGTCAACGTAAAGACCGTGAAGGATGCAGTGGATTATATCCAGTCCCTGCAGGCAGAGTAGGCCGAAAGGGTAGGAGGCAGATATGGCAGCAGAGACATTAAGGGATATAATACGGCACGGCGCAGAGGCTTATGGAGAGCAGACAGCATTCCGGTACAAGATAAAGAAGGAAATCATTGACAAGACCTACAATGAGGTGAACCTGGATTCCATGGCTGTAAGCCGTGCCGCGGAGGCCCTTGGGATGAAAGGAAAGCATATTGCCGTCATAGGCACTACCAGCTACCAGTGGATTATCACCTATTTCGGAATCGTCAACAGCGGCAGCGTTGCAGTGCCCATCGACGCGCAGCTTCCCGCAGAAGCCGTCTGTGAGCTCTTAAACAGGGCGGATGTGGAAATGCTGGTGTACGATGAACTGCGCTCTGACGTGGCAGGCGTTGTGCGTGAGAAATGTCCGGGCATCAGGCACGTGGTATCCATGCAGGCCCGGGAGACGGTGGGGGATGTGCTCTCGCTGTCCCGGCTGATAGCCGGACATGCCGGTACATATGAGACAGAGCTTGCCGGCGGTCAGCTCTGCACCATACTCTTTACCTCAGGAACCACCGGAAAGAGCAAGGGAGTCATGCTGAGCCACAGGAACCTGACGGACAATGCGGTCTGCCTGGACATGAGGATACCTGCGGGAACCGTGTCCATGACCCTGCTGCCCATCAACCATGTTTACTGTCTGACCATGGATATCATAAAGGGGCTTTATATAGGAATGATTATCTGCATCAATGATTCCATTATGCATGTACAGCGCAATATGAAGCTGTTCAAGCCGGAAATTGTGCTGCTGGTGCCCCTTGTCATTGAGTCTATCTACGGAAAGCTAAAGGATGCCGGAAGCCTGATTCCCAAAAAGATGGTGGCAAAGGCCGCCTTTGGGGGCAGCCTGCGGATCATATGCAGCGGCGGGGCCTACCTGGATCCGGACTACGTAGACCGTTTCAGGGAATACGGCATT
>OGWR01002380.1_pt1 | contig 13619 bp, 10 predicted proteins | sample 1576061 | NCBI WGS metagenome assembly OGWR01 (sample SAMEA3541511, study PRJEB24748) | human gut metagenome | biome: human gut; feature: human-associated habitat; material: faeces | place: China | collected 2012 | reverse complement strand
CATCTGGAATGAATATCATTACACATTGAACCTGAAGTGCATGATGTCCCCATCCCCAGAGCGTCAGTGCCGTCTTAGCGTCCGGATCCGGCATATTTTTCGGCAGCTCTTTCCGGTATCCGGCGTTGAAATCTGCGAACATTTTTCCGATGAGCGCCGCCGCCTGTCTCCGGATATCGCCCTCGCGGTTTAAGAGGAGCTCATACAGGAAGCTGATGGTCTGCTCCTTCTGGCGGTGGTTCAGGTGGATCGAATATTCGTTGAACATATTTAAGTACGCGCGGACATTCTTCCAGTCTTTTTCGCTTCTCGCCGCCTCCAGGATATTTCCGAACTGGCGCTCGGTTCCGAGACGATGCATCACGTCGATGTTATGCTCGATTCCCCAGAATACGAAGGAGCGGACCACCTGTTTTCCGGTCTGTACGACAATATCTACCGGCTGCTCCGCCGGATCCGGGTTTCCTGTCAGATCCACATCCACGCCTTTGGAACGCATGTAACGCTCGAATTCGTAGAGGCGGGAGTAGACGACGCGGTAGCGGTTCCGTTTTGCCTCATCCACATTGTCAAGCTTTGACAGGATCACATCAAAGGAATCTTTTAACGTGTAGATCTTCGTGATCTCGCGGCCATCCTCGCCGCGCATCTGTTTTACGCGGAAATCGGCGTAAATCAGAACCAGGGACTCCACAGTGATATTGTCCAGCTCCAGATCCCAGGTGGAATGGTTCGCGGCGATGTGGCCGATTCCTTCCATATTGTAGGCGGTAAACCACTGGTTCGTATAAAAATAGTGAAGGTACGGAACCCGCTCATCCGGCTTACAGCCAAATTTTCCGAGGTCATGTCCCGCTGCTGCGCCCGACGCCAACGCCAGGTCAATTGGCACCCCCGCCTCATAAAGCCCCCGGGCTGCCACCATCGCAACATAGTGGACACCCGCGATATGTCCCAGCGTCTCGAACGGGGTCGCCTCACGGTTTAACCGCATCATCTCGTATATGTACTGATCACGGAACTCACGGATAAAGTGGGCATACTCACCGGCACGCTCAAAACCGGCATATTCTTCTTCTGTCAGAAAGCGGAAATCATCATATGGATCGAACGGCAGAACCTTCCGTTCTTCATCAAAGAAGTACTGGAGAACATTCAGGAAATAGAGCGCAGACGGCGCATAAGGAGCTGCGGACACAGCGAAATCCGCATCCGGGTACAGAATGTGGGTCGAATATTTATAAGCGAAGGAAAGCCATCCCTCCTCCGGTTCATTGCTGAGTTTTTCCATATCTACGCGGCAGAATTCCAGAATCTCCGCGCAGGAAAAACGTCTTGTTACCGGGAATGCCTTCTCGAAGATCACTTCCCAGCGGTCTTTATCAAAGAGCTGCTGCATGCTGCGGCGGCTGAGACCGATCTTTTTTAAAAATTCTTTGTCTGACAGACGGTTTCCAAGCTCTGTCACAAGGTGGCGGATGTGTCTGTTATACATGGATATACCTCCGTTTCGAGGATGTTAAGGGCGGGCTGCGCGGAAATTTCTGTCCTGCCGCTGTATCGGTTTCCGGATTAATCCGGGAACATCGGACGGGCTGGGGAGAGTTTTCCGGCTGTCCACAATTATAAGACCAGTATAAACATTTCCTGAGGTGTTTTCAAGAAATTTTCTTTTCAGATCGTGCACCGATGATTTTTCTTTTCAGATCGTGCTTGGATCGTTTCTTTTCACATCATACTCGAACCGCGGCTGGTAAAAGAATCTGTCACTTTGCACTTGACAGTTGATGTATCTGATGGTATTATTTCAGTAACAATTATCATTATTATTGTTTATTTGATCTCTACACTCCGGAAAGGAGGTGCACCATGAAAGCATTAAAATTCAGCCGCCAGCGTGAATCTATCCGGGAATGTCTGAAAAACCGCAAGGATCATCCTACCGCGGATGCCGTCTATGTGACGATCAGCAAAGATTACCCGAAGATCAGTCTGGGAACTGTATACCGCAACTTAAATCTTCTGGCAGATATGGGCGAGATCCAGCGTTTTTCCAGCGGAGACGGATCGGAACATTTCGATTATAATACCGATCCCCATTACCACTTTGTGTGCAAGGCCTGCGGGGCGATCATCGATATGCCTCTGGATCTGGTCTGTGACACTTCGGACCTTCTCACCGCTCCGTTCCCGGGACGGGTTGATTCCCACACGGTTTTCTTTTACGGTGAATGCGAGGACTGCCTGAAAAAGAAAAACGAAAAAGTTTAAAATTCTATTGACATTCGTTGTCAATTAGAATATAATAACGATAACAGTTACTATTATTTATTTAGATCAACTGACCGGATTACGATCCGTCAGTGACTATCTTTCAAAAGAACTGTGATCCATATTACAACCGTCAATTGATCAGGGATCTCTATATTTCAAGATCCCTGACCCCTGATAAAATTTTAAAAAGGAGAAAAATACTATGAAGAAATTTGTATGTTCTGTATGTGGTTATGTATACGAGGGCGAGGCTGCTCCGGAGAAATGTCCGCAGTGCGGCGCACCGGCTTCCAAATTCGTTGAGCAGAGCGGCGAGATGAACTGGGCTGCTGAGCATGTAGTTGGTGTTGCACAGGGCGTTAGCGAAGATATCCTTGCTGATTTAAGAGCTAATTTCCAGGGTGAATGTTCTGAGGTTGGTATGTACCTCGCTATGGCAAGAGTTGCTCACAGAGAAGGTTATCCGGAGATCGGTCTTTACTGGGAGAAGGCAGCTTACGAAGAAGCTGAGCACGCTGCTAAATTCGCAGAGCTCCTCGGCGAAGTTGTTACAGACAGCACAAAGAAGAACCTCGAGATGAGAGTTGAGGCTGAGAACGGCGCTACTGCCGGTAAGACAGACCTCGCTAAGAGAGCAAAAGCTGCTGGTCTTGATGCGATCCATGACACCGTTCATGAGATGGCTAGAGACGAGGCTAGACATGGTAAGGCATTTGCTGGTCTCTTAAAGAGATATTTCGGCTAATTTTTGAAGAAAATAGTTAAAATTAAACTGGAGCGGCTTGTTTTTTCAGGCCGCTCCAGTTATAATGAAGTCAGAAAGGTACTCGGATATACGTCCGATGCCCTCAGTATGTTATAGTATAAAAAGAACTAGCAAGTTACTGTGGTAGGTAGGATGCTAGTTCTTTTTGTCTCTATGGTTATCGATGTATGACAATGCTGAAAATATAACTAGTAATAATGTTAGGACTTCCATTGTATTCATACGCCATCACCCCCTTTACGATCAGAGGGCACCAGACATCAGAAACGCATCCCCGCTTTCCGCTCCATTACAGGATAATTTTACCATATAAGTCGGCGGATGTCGATTGAACTATTTGGTCACTTTCTAATCGCGTTCTTCTTGCGCATATTTCACATAATCTTCAAAGAATTCCCTCACATGTCCATTTTGGTTCTCTTTATGGCATAAGGCATAAAAACATCTGGAGATATACGGCGGAGCAAATTCTTTCATCTTTATTTTCTCATATCGCACCAGACGCACAAATGCCGGTACAAGTCCAAATCCGAGATTTGCGTTGACCATCATAAGCTTTGTATTATAAGAATTCACATGAATGATATCCCTGAATTTAAACGCTGTTCGGAAATGATCCGCAATCTGTGAAACACTTCCCTCGTACATGGTGATCATAATCTCATTCTTCAGATCTTCCGATGTTACAGCAGTTCGTTCTGCCAACGGATGTTCACGATTCAAAATAATCTTCCATGGCTTATCATAAATCAACTCCATGTCAACATTTTCCACCGGATATCCCGACAGGAACTGATCACTTGTCACAATAATATCGAGCAGTCCCTGCTCAAACCGTTTCAGCAATTCCCGATAACTATACTGCAGACAGGTAATCCGCACATCCGGATGTGCCATAACATACTGGCCAAGAAATGTATCTAAAAGCTCATCTTCATAGATTCCAACACCAATTTTCAATGATCTCGCATATCCCTGCTCCACATTCTGCACCAACCGCACCGTCGATTCATAAACATCCAGAAGTTTCTGCGCCTGAACATAGAACTCACTTCCCGCATCTGTAAGAATTACCTGATGATTGTCGCGATAAAAGAGCCGTACCCCGAGTTCTTCCTCAAGTCCACTAATCTTCCGGCTCATGGATGTCTGCGTCATGTGCTCTTTTTCAGCAGCTTTCGTAAAATTCAGGCATTCCGCCAGACTGAGAAAGCATTTTACATTGTCTAAATTCAAACCATCACCTCCGTTAGACAAACTTTTTTTGCATAACACGACACTTTTCTTTCATTTCCATTTTGTGCACTCTGATGCTACAATAATTTCATCGAAAGCCGGCCGGTTTGCAAGTGAAAACATATGTATTTGTAAAGGAGACTGAATTTATGACAAATTATATCAGAAAAATGAGTGGAAAGCAATATATGAAGCGCCTTGCCGAGAACCCAACCGTCATCATCCCGACTGGTGCATGTGAGATCTATGGACCGCAGCTCCCAATGGGAAGTGACCTGATCGCAGCTAAAAGAATTGCTGAACTTGTGGCTGAAAAGACCGGTGCGCTGATTGCTCCGACGATTGAAGCCGGCGAATCCTCCGCACTCGCTTCTTTCCCATGCACATTCGCAATGCCAAGAAAGATCCTGGAAGACTGGCTTGACTGGCTTGTCGGAAAACTGATCAAAGACGGGGCCAAGAATTTCGTTTTCATCACAGGTCATGCAGGAAATGTTGATACTGTAAACTACATCGGTAAGAAATATATGAATGAGCATGATATCAAGCTCGTCCAGATCGACTGGTGGAGATTTACAAATGCAAACGGAAGTGATATCTTCCAGTACAGCGGCCAGATGGCTCACGGACACGCAAGTGAGTGCGGCACATCCGTATTTATGTACCTTTTCCCGGAATTAGTAGACATGGACGAACTCTCCAGAGTAGAACCGCTTCCGGCGAGCGAATTCCCGGATTTCATTGGTTTCCAGAGATTCACTGAGAAAACACCGAACGGAACCATCGGCGATGCTACCGTCGCTACAAAAGAAAAAGGTGAAAAGATTGTCACCCGCTGTGTAGACCGAATCGTTTCCTATATGGAGAAAAAATTCTAAGCTTACCCAAAATCACACGCCTTACCTTACAAGGGGGATACTACTATGGCAGAAACCATGACTCTAACAACTGTTTTAATCGATATTTCGACTATCAGTACGCTGCTTTTTGTGGGCTTTCTGATCCGTCAGAAAATACCATTCTTTTACAAATACTATATTCCAACTTCTTTAATCGCAGGTATTTTAGGACTGCTCCTCGGTCCTCAGGTCCTCGGACAGTTCTCCCCGATCCACCTACACTTCAGCCAGTGGATTTCACAGTGGACAAATTTCCTGTTCGCATTTATCTTTACGACATCGTTCCTTGGAACTTCCACCGGAAAATTCGGACGTGATGTACTTTCTACCACCTGTGTAACTGGCGCTGTATTTATGGCACAGGTTCTCGCAGGACTTGGAATCGCTTTTCTCCTCTCCAAGTTCATGAGCAATGTTCCTTACGCAATGGGATTCCTTCCGGTATCCGGTTTCTATGGCGGACACGGTTCTGCCGGTATCATGGGCGGCTGCTTCGCTACTGAAGGCTGGGAGGACGCTACCGGTATCGCTCTGACATACGCAACCATCGGTATGTTCATGGCGGTGATCGGCGGTATGTGGATTATCAACTGGGGCGCTAAAAAAGGTTATACAAGAAAGCAAATGAGTTCCGTCAACCTCGACCAGAAAGATATCACCGGTATCGTACCGAAGGAAGAGCGCAAATCCATGGCAACTGCAATTTCCAGTTCCTCCGTTATCGATCCTCTGGCATTCCAGATGATGATTGTCGGAACAATTATTGCAATTTCCCATATTCTCCGCGAGGCGATCATTAAAGTATTCCCGTTCTGGAGCAAAATCCCGCTCTACACCATGTGCCTGATCATGGGTGCGATTATTGGTATTGCTTTAAGCAAGACAAAATATAGCCAGTATATTGACCGTGGAAGCATGAAACGTATTTCCGGTGTCGCTCTTGAATACGTAATCGCTATGAATGTTGCGACCATCAAATTAAGTGTTCTGGCTTCCTTCCTGGTTCCAATCCTCGTTACTTCTATCGCAATCACCATTCTCACAGCGGTCATCTGTATCATTCTTGCCAAGAAGTGGTATGGAAAGGACTGGTTTGAAATGGCAATGGGCGCTTACGGACAGTGTACAGGAAGTCTGGCTACCGGTCTTCTCTTAATCAAGGTTCTTGACCCGAACGGTGATACACTTGCCGCAGAGAGTGTTTCCGGTTCCAGTACTCTCGGTTCCTTCTGGCAGCAGCCGTATAACACGATCGGCCCTATGCTGATCCTCTCCAGCCCGCTGCTCACGACTCTCGGAACCGCTGGATTCCTCATCGCATTTCTGATCGTCGGCACCGTATTATTTGGACGCACTGTAAAGAAGGCATAATTTATGAGTAAAGTAAACGAACTGATCCAACAATATACAGATGATGCCATTGAGATCCGGCGTCATATCCACCGCCATCCGGAGCTGTCCATGGAGGAAAAAAACACAACGGAATTCATAAGTCAGCAGCTTCTCAAATATGGCATTGAAATTTCCGATATCCCGTTTAAATCTGGTGTTCTCGGTATTTTAAAAGGCGGGGAGGATGGACATACCATTCTTCTCCGTGCCGACATTGATGCACTTCCGATGGTCGAAAAATCAGGACTTCCCTTTGCTTCAGAAAATACCGGCGTCTGCCACAGCTGCGGACATGACATCCATACGACCGCCCTGCTGTTGGCTGCACGGGTTTTAAGTTCCCTTCGCGATGAACTCAAAGGAACGGTTCTGTTCCTGTTCCAGCCTGCCGAAGAACGTTTAAGCGGATCTCAGATGGTCATTGATTCCGGCGTTTTTGAAAAATATCACCCGGATTTCGCTGTCGGTCTTCATTGCTGGCCGGATATCCCGGCGGGAACCATCGGCATCCGCCGCGGCTCCTTTATGGCTTCCTCTGACACAGTAAAGCTCACGATCCGTGGAAAAGGCGGACACGGCGCTCATCCCCACAAGAGCATCGATCCGGTCATGACATCCGCATACATTTTAACGGAATTACAGACCATTATTTCGAGGACGATCGCACCTCTCGATTCCGCAGTCCTCACCATCGGAAAGATCACCGGCGGTACTGCAGCCAACATTATTCCTGACGAAGTCGTTATGGAAGGAACTGTGCGCACTGTCAGCACCGAGACCCGTGTCCTGATGGAAGAAAAAATCCGGCAGATCGTTTCCCACGGCGCTGCAGCCATGGGGGCAGAATGTGACATTGGTTACCAGAAAGGCGTCCCTGCCGTTGTCTGCGACAGCCATGTTGTGGATCTTATTGAACAGGCAGCTGCTGAAGAACTCGGTGCTGACCATGTAGTCACTCTCGCTACTCCATCCATGGGATCTGAGGATTTTGCCAGATACCTCGAAAAAGTTCCTGGTGCTATGTTCCGGATTGGAACAAGAAATGATGATCCGGCATCTTCCCGCCCACTGCACAATGCCGGAATCGTGTTTGATGAACAGGCGATTACCTCAGGTGCATCCGTTTTCGCGGGACTTGCGCTGAGATACCTGCATTGATATACCATCTCATACCCCTCTTTCCTCCAGGGGCACAGGTGTACGCCAGAAGTTCAGAATTATCCGGACTTTACCTGATGCCCCTATAGACGAAGAAGAGCGATCCGCCAGGGTTGCTCTTCTTCGTCTTATTATATTCTATTTACCAATCAGTTTTTTCGCATCCTCTAACGACATCCCCTGCTCTCTCGCGATCTTTGCAAGGTCTTCGTACTCCAGTTTTCCGCGGCATACGCCGTAGCCTTCAGAAACCTTCTCATGGACCACGCCATACGGGGTCTCGTGTTCTTTCATGGTTCTTGTCAGGGTATAGCGTTTGCTGATACTCTCACGAATGCCAAGCGTTGTTGTGTGCTTAAAGAGCAGAGATACCATCTTTTCTTTGTCATTGCAGCGGCACATGCAGGTTAAAAGGATTCCCGGGCGGCTCTTCTTCATGCCGATCGGAATCGTGTAGACCTCAAGGGCGCCTGCGGCGAAGAGGATCTCCTGAACGAAGCCGAGAGCTTCCGGTGTCATATCGTCGAGGTTGCAGGAGAGCTCTGTCACTTCACTTCCATTCTCCTCTGTCTCGCCTAAGAGGACGCGCATGCAGTTTGCGCGCTCAAAGTCTTTCTTTCCCATACCGTAACCAATGGCAGCGGTCCGCATGACCGGCATTTCCTTAAATTCTGTCACAAAGTGCTTTAACAGTGCCGCTCCGGTCGGGGTACAGAGTTCGCCTTTGATGACTCCGCTGTAAATCGGAAGTCCCTGTAAAATAAAGGCCGTCGCAGGTGCCGGAACCGGAAGGATTCCGTGGGCACAATGGACATTTCCGCTTCCGACATGGATCGGGGATGCGATAACCTTCTGCGGAACGATCATGTGCATTAAGAGGCAGACTCCGGCGATGTCCGCGATCGCGTCGGCGGTGCCGACCTCGTGGAAGTGGATCTCCTCGACAGTCTTTCCATGGACGTGGGATTCCGCCTCGGCGATCAACTGATAAACGGCTACAACATCCGCTTTAACCTCTTCCGGAAGGTTTAAGTGCTCGATAATGTGAGAGATGCCCGCCATGCTGGCGTGATGGTGGTGGCTATGTCTGTGATCGTGGGCGTGATCGAGATCGCTCTGTTCATCGTGGTGATGCTCGAACTGGCCATCATGTGTATGCTCATGAATCGTCTGTTCTGCTGCCGACTCTGCCATTTCATGAGAATGATGGTGATCTTCATGGCTATGGTCATGGTGGTCATCTGTATGGTCGTGATTGTGTTCATGATTATGGTCATGATGATGATCGTGGTCGTGCTCATGATCGTGGTCATGGTGATGCTCATGCCCCTGCAGGTCGACGTCTACACTCTCCTCTTCTTCCCCATGGATCGTCACTTTCATATGCGTCCCGGTGATCCCACACTTTACTGACGGTTCTGCTTCGACGGAAAGCCCCGGAAGCCCCATCCCATTCATCATCTTTAAAAACTTCTCTTTATCCGGGCAGATTTCGTAGAGAGATGCCATCAGCATATCTCCGGCAGCGCCCATTCCGCAGTCAAAATATAATGTTTTCATATCAGTTCCACCTCATTTAAAAATTACGCAAATTATTTTCTTGCATTTCGCCCGCTGCTGGCATCTTCCTCCAGATGCACAGCAGATCGGACTGATTTTCGAGTTTTTATCCACGCATATGGTTCATCATACTCGCCAGATACCCGGCTCCAAATCCATTGTCGATATTCACAACGCTGACACCGCTGGCGCAGGAATTCAACATGGAGAGCAGTGCTGACACGCCGCCGAAGGACGCTCCGTATCCGATGCTGGTCGGCACCGCGATCACCGGGCAATCGGCGAGACCACCAATGACGCTGGCAAGGGCACCTTCCATACCTGCGATCGCGATGATCACGCGGGCGTTCATGATGGAGTCCATGTGGGAGATCAGTCGGTGAAGTCCCGCAACACCCACATCATAAAGGCGTTCCACCTGATTCCCCAAAGCCTCTGCCGTGAGTGCCGCCTCCTCCGCAACCGGAATATCACTGGTTCCGCCGGTCGCCACCACGATCGTCCCAACGCCGTCTTTTTCCGGGAAGCTTCCGCAGATCACAACCTTCGCTTCCTTAAAATATTGATATCCGCTGCCGGTCGGATACAGTTCTGCCAACAGCTGCTCCGTCTCCCGGCTCTTTTCCTCGTCAACACGCGTGATCAGGATCGTCTCCTGCTTCCGCTTTTTCATTGCCTCCACGATTCCGGCGATCTGTCCCGGAGTTTTTCCCGCGCCGTAGATCACTTCCGCCGCACCCTGACGCAGCTTCCGGTGGGTATCCAGCTTCGCGAATCCCAGATCATCGTATCCTGCTGCTGTAAACGGCTCTTTCTTCAGCTCCAGAACAGCGTTATCCACAGACAGCTCTCCCGCCGCTACTTTTTTCAACATTTCCCGTATATTTTCCATGTATAATTTCCTCACGCTTTTGTGCGACAGGGACTTCCTCAGAATTTTTTGTTGCACAAAAAAGCCATGAAAAGAGCAGCCCGTCGTTCTGACCGGCTTTCTGCTCCCTTCATGGCAACTGTTCTCCTCTTAATTTTTATGATGCATGTCTTCCACACCGTGTGAGCACACCAATACGGCATCTACTCACCAACCGTATTCCGGAGTGTACCGATTCCTTCGATTATGCACTCTACAACGTCCCCGGTCTCGAGGAATTTCGGCGGAACGAATCCCATGCCGACTCCTGCCGGCGTTCCTGTTGCGATGATCGTTCCTGCTTTTAATGTCATGCCCTGTGTGAGTTCACAGATCACTTCCTCGATTCCATGGATAAAGAGCCCTGTATTAGAATTCTGGCGGAGTTCTCCGTTTACCTTAGACTGGATCTTTAATACCGGCGGAAACGCAGTGGAATCCGCAGTCATGATACACGGACCGAGCGGTGTAAACCCGTCCAGACTCTTTCCGAAATACCACTGCTTATGCTCTGTCTGAACCTCTCTGGCGCTGACATCATTCATGATCGTATAGCCGAAAATATAGTCCTTCACTTCGCCCGGCTTTACGTCCTTTGCGTCTTTCTTGATAATAACGGCAAGCTCTGCCTCATAATCCAGCTGACTTGTCAGATTCTTATGGGCCGGAATGATTCCATCGGGATCATTCGTGCGGTTCACGCGTTTTGAGAAATAGATTGCTTTCTCCGGTCTCTCAAATTCACGTTTTTCAAATCTCGCAGATTCCTCCGCATGATCCATGTAGTTGATTCCCAGGCAGATAATATCCTGATCCGGCTCCGCGATCGGAGATACGACACGGATCTCGTCCACCGGGGCCGCTCCCATAACATCACCCGGGGCTTTCTTTGAAATATAATCCAGCATTTCCATCTCAGACTGTCCCGCCTCGCGGATCAGCTCCTTCATGGACCGATATTCCATTCCTGCAGCAGAAACCGGATAAACCCAGGTTTCATCCTCGTTTAATACACCTAAAAAAGATCTTTTGTCTACTTCATATGCCAGTAATTTCATAGCCTCTCCTTATGGGATATGTTTCAATTCAAAAATCCCGTTACCCATTATTATAGTACAAATCAGAAAGTGAGACAAGAATAAATTGACAATTAGAGTGTGCAGATCTGCTGAACAGGCACTGACAATTTACAAATTCCATCTTGTAACCACACGGTATCCCCTTTATAATAAAAGTCGATACAGTCAGATGGCATCTGCCTCTGTATTGTACAGAATTTTCAATTCGGAAAATTCCAACCTGTGTACAACAACAAACAGCAAAACTCACGAAAGGGTGTATCTGATTATGGAAAAGATCACAAGCTTCACTGTCAATCATCTGAAACTGATTCCCGGTGTTTACGTTTCCCGAAGGGATGTTGCCGGAGACAGCCATGTTACGACCTTCGATATCCGTATGACCCGTCCGAACTTTGAGCCGGTTATGAACACTGCCGAGGTCCATACGATCGAACATCTCGGCGCAACCTTCTTAAGAAACCACCGTATTTACAAAGATAAAGTGCTCTACTTCGGCCCGATGGGATGTCGCACCGGATTCTATCTGCTTCTCGCCGGCGATTATGAGTCTGCGGACATCATCCCGCTTCTCCAGGAGATGTTCCTCTTCATCCGCGACTACGAGGGCGAAGTTCCGGGTGCCGCTGCCCGCGACTGCGGAAACTACCTCGATATGAACCTCCCGATGGCAAAATATCTCGCCGGAAAGTTCTATGATGAGGTGCTTGAGGATATCCGCGAGGAACAGCTTGTTTATCCGGAATAAGCAACACCGGGCGCAGATTCCGACAAGTGCAGATTCTGGCAGACACTGATCCCGACAGGAACAAAACAAATATGTGCAATTTTCTTATATCATGCAAAATCCCCATCCTTCAGGCCGATGTCTCTATCTTCTGACCTGTGATGGGGATTTTTTCAGCTATTTTTCCAAAAAACTCTCAAGGATCACGATCCCGCGCGGCGGTACCGCCAGCATCATCTGGTTTTTCGGATCTTTACCGGTTCCATCTGTTAGAAGGTCGGCCGCATCCGGGTCGCCCGTATTGCAGATCACACGCCATTTTGCTCCCTTCGGGAGATGCGGAAGTCCGAACATATGCGGCTCCCAGTGCATGTTATAGGCTACATAGAAGTTCGCGTCGTCGGTCCCGTCCGGGTGCTTTGCGTAGGCGCCCCAGTAGAGGATCCCGAACTGGCGGCGGAAATTTTCAAACTCCGGCTTCCAGGCGTTTTCCCCGTGGTAGGACACATCCGGCCGTCCGCAGGACTTATAATCCATGATCCGCGGTTCCCGGTCCATATGGAACATCTTGTGGGCTTTCCGGAAGGCAATGAGACGTTTCACAAAGTCCACCTGATCCTTGTTGGTCTCCAGAAGCTTCCAGTTTAACCAGGAGACCGCATTGTCCTGACAGTAGGCATTGTTGTTTCCGTCCTGACTGTTACCGAACTCGTCGCCCGCCATGAGAAGCGGAACACCCTGACTTAAAAACAGGAGCAGATACGCATTCTTTAAGAGCTGTTTCCTCAGCTCCACGATTTTTTTCTTTCTCGTCGGGCCTTCCGCGCCGCAGTTCCAGGAATAGTTGTAGTCGCTTCCGTCCCGGTTCTCCTCGCCGTTTTTTTCGTTGTGCTTCCGGTCATAGGAGACGGTATCCATCAACGTAAAGCCGTTGGTGTTCGCCATATAATTGATCACGGCATATTCCATCGGATTTCTGCGGTTCCGGAGCTCAAATGCCGATAACATCCCCTCATCGCCCTTTAGGAACCGGCGCATGTCCTCCATGAACTGCATATTGTATTCCGCGAGATTCTTTTCCTCCACCGATACCGCGCCATCTCCCGGAGTCACATAGCCCTGTTTCGGCCGGCGGTTCATGACATCGTTCCAGTTTTCCGCAAAAAGCTTCGTCCGCTTTAAAAACGGATCCTCCGCTGCCAGAGAAAGATCCGGGAATCCGGTCAGATGGAAACCATCCACATGGTACTCTTCCACCCAGTACCGGAGCACGGAGAGGATCTCCCCCGGAAGCTCTTTTCCTGTAAAGTACATCTCCGGGATACACTCGATCCCGGCCTTATGCAATTCTTTAACTAATGTTTTGAACTCACCTTCCGCCGACATTGTCTCACGGGAGGCATACGCCGTCTTCACCGCGTAGAGATAGGACGGACCATATCCCCAGTAATTTAAGTATCCTGTCGGCTCCTGTTTCGCGTTATGGAATCCGCTTCCGGAGGATGACATCATGATCTCATCGAACTCTGTCACCGGCATCAGCTCCACCGCCGTGATCCCGAGCTCTTTTAAATATGGGATTTTTTCCATGACACCGGCATACGTTCCGCGGGCAGAT
>OGWR01002377.1_pt1 | contig 13630 bp, 16 predicted proteins | sample 1576061 | NCBI WGS metagenome assembly OGWR01 (sample SAMEA3541511, study PRJEB24748) | human gut metagenome | biome: human gut; feature: human-associated habitat; material: faeces | place: China | collected 2012 | reverse complement strand
ATGTAAAATAATAACTTGCACATTTTCAACAGTCATTCCTCTTTCTAAAACTGTTGTACATACAATAACATCTATTTCATGGGATTTAATCATTTCTAATGATTGATGAATATTTTTTTCTTTTGACGTAGCACAGTGACTTTTAATAGAAAAGAATTTAAGAAATTTTTGTACTTGTCTTGTCATTTCAATATGTGGTACAAAAAGAAATACCGGTTTTTTATCTTTTTGATACTTTTTTAATTGATAAACAAGATGACACAACATCATAAAGTTTCCCATTACCTTACAAGTAGGAATTGGTAATGGTTGATGATGAAACCTTTGTAAGACTTGTACATCTCCACTTTCAATCGTTGCAGACATAAACACATAATTTCCCTTTATACTATTCATTAATATATTTTCTAAAACTTCATTATCACGATATGGAAAAGCATCATACTCATCTAAAATCAATAAATCAAACATTCGTGGATACCGATACAGCTGATGTGTTGTACAAATAATAAATTGTCCTTCTAAACACTCTGTATGTCCTCCATAAACAAGAATGGGATGAATATTAAAAAATTGTTTTTGAATTCTCTTTGCTAATTCTATAACCAATTCTTTTCTTGGCATCGTCAAACAAACATGATGTCCTAAATTCAATGCATATTCAATGACACCATAAATCATTTCCGTCTTACCTGCTCCTGTTACTGCTTTTAATACTGTATTTTGATGATTTTGATATCTTTCTATTAATAATTTTGAAGTTCTTTCTTGTTCTAAGTTTAATGAATAATTTAAATGATAGTATATTTTCTTTTCATTTTTAACAGATTTTAAGTTAACTGTCTTTGTAGAAAAAGCAATACATTTTCTACAATAAATACGCCCATTGTTTTCAAAAAAATATTGAACATCTTCATTTTGACATCTCGAACATTTCATCTTCTTCACCTACATCTATTTTAATACATTTTACAAAATAATTCGTCTCGAATTTGTTTCAAATTTGTCTCATTTTTGTCTCAAATTTGTTTCACATTTGTCTCACGATTTTTTCAATAAAATCATTTTTGTATTTCTTAGAAATAGGAATAACTTGTTTATTTTTAGTGATACAATTCATTCCTTCTATTCTCTCAACATATTTTAAATTAACAATATAGCTTCGATGACAACGACAAAAAGAATCATCTAATTGTAAAGCTATTTCTTTTAAACTGAGATAATTTCTTTTTGTCATATCATTTTGATGAATCATAACATGGTGTTGATAAGCTTCTATATAAATAATGTCTTCATAAGGTATTTTGTAAACTTCTTTTTTAAACTGATAAATAAATGTCTTAGAATGTTGATGTAATAAAACGCAATCAAGTATTTTATATATTTCTTGTTGATCAAGTGGCTTTAATAAGTAGTGCATCGCTTGTACTTGATAACTTGCTATCCCATAATGTGTATTTTTTGTTTGAAAAACAATCGGTATTGATAAATCCTTTTTTCTTAAGATCTTTGCAAATTCAAAACCATTGATATGTTTCATATCTAATTCTAAAAATACAAGATTACAGTTTTTTAAACATTTTGGTAATTGATAATAAAGCTGTTTATACCAATGAAAATAGATTTCTTGTTGTCTTTCTATACCCCATTTTTCAATAATCGATTTTAAAAAAACATAATCTTTTAAATTATTTTCTCCAATAAAAATATTCATTTGATCACCTCTTTATCAGTGTATATTATTTACAATCTACTCTATGATTTTAGAACAAATTGGACTAAAAAAATCGCCGAAGCGATTTATTGATCTTGATATACTTTTTTTAATGCATCTTCAACACACTCTGGCACTAAGCCTGTAAGTGGCTTATGATAACTAGCTATTTCTTTAACGACAGATGATGAGATAAAAGAATGTGATGGCTTTGTCATTAAATACATTATTTCTATTTGACTATTTAAATATTGATTAGATTGTGCATATTGTAATTCATAATCGAAATCTGTTGTTGAACGTAAGCCACGGATAAGCACTTGTCCATTGACTTTTTTTACATAATCCATAAAAAGTTCATCTGTTGAATCAACAATTACATTTTTTAAATGAGCTGTTGCTTTTTTTAAAAGTTCTTTTCTTTGTTCAATCGTAAACAAACCTACTTTTGTTGGATGAATAGCTACCGTTACATATAATATGTCAAATATCTTTGCAGCACGTTCAATAATATCTAAATGTCCATTTGTAACTGGATCAAACGATCCATTATATACAGCAATTTTCTTCATGATTTAATCCTCATAATAAAAAATATTAAGAGCTGTAATTCCATACTCTTTTCTTTTATTTAACTCAATTCCTTCTATTTCATGAATAAAACTAAATAAACCTCTTACGATCATCCCTGCTCCGGCAATTCCTAAACGCATTTTATCTAGCCTCCTTAGCAACTTCTGTCGCTTTTTCTAAAATTCTTAATACTTCTAATACTTCTTCATCAGCAACAACTTTTTGTCCATGATTAAAAATAACATCATATAAATTATCATAAATCATTCCATAATCTTGAATTTCAACAGGAATCTTTTTTGTAATATCATTACCATTTTCATCCTCGTAACATAATGTACCCCAATATTTTTCTGGTAAAGGATCAAAACTTATTTCAACAGGTCCTGGTTTAGATTTTAAAGCACTTTGATGTCCTAATTGTGGCATGACAAAACTTCCTTTTCTACCATGAACAATAAAACGTGGATATTCTAATTTAACATAAAAACTAGTTTTAATAATAGCTTTCATCTTTCCATAATATAAATCAATATCAGAATAATCATCTGAATTTCCTAGATTATCGAAACTACGGCAATCACAAACAACTTTATCTGGCGTACCAAACTCTCCTACAATTTGATCAATTGGATGTACTTGTAAACCATATAACATACCTAAACCTTTTCTATTTGCAATTGATGGACGATAATAATCATAATGAGACTCTATTTCTAATAGTTCACCTAGAACACCTGTTTCTATCACTTTTCTAACTGTTCTCATATCTGCATCAAAACGTCTATTTTGATTTGCCATGACAACGACACCTTTTTCTTTAGCTAAGTCAAAGACTTCTTTAGCTTCTTTAACAGACTTAGCAAATGGTTTTTCACATAAACAGTTTTTCCCATGTTCAATCGCCATTTTTGTATAATATGTATGAAATCCATCTGGTGTATTGACTACAATTAAATTTACTTCTTGATCATTCATCACTTCATCAAGATCACTAGTAAAAGTAATATGTGGATACCATGTTTCTCTTTCTTCATCTCCTATACGATCTTCTACTCTTCGATAAATATATTTAACCTTTATTGTATCTTTTCTTCTTTCTACATAAGGTAAATGATATCTACATACACTATTTCCAAATCCAATATAAGCTACTACTAACATTTAAAATTCCCCTTTCAATATCTCTTTTATTTTTTGAGTTACACCTGCTTCGTCATTAGACTGAATTACTTGATAAGCAATTTCTTTAATAGGTGGAATAGCATTTTTCATCGCAAAACTATATTTTACATTTTTTAATAATTCATAATCATTCATTTGATCACCAAAAGCCATGCAATCATTTTTTGTTAAATTTAATGTTTTTATTAAAAAATTGATGCCAAATCCTTTATTGATTTTTTCATCTTGAATATCCATCCATTCATTTCCTGATGTCATAATCTTTAAATGCTTTGGTAAACTTTTTTTAATTAATTCAACATATCTTTCTATATGATGTTGTGGATCATGAATTGAAAACTTTAGAACACCTTCAGTTATATCTTTTAAATCATTTATAAAAATATATTCATCATAATGTCGCTCTATCTCCTCTTGAAAAGCTTGATATTGTCTAGGAATATAAGACCTTTCTTTCCCTCCAATAACAGGCATAATTTCTGGATATTGTTTTAAAATATCATAAATTGTTTGAACATCATATTGATCCATAGTAAATGAATAAAGTTCTTTTTTCCCTTTTGTGATAAAAGAACCATTTTCACTAATAAAATACAAATCATCACTGTATGGTAAAAATTGATTATATAGATGATGAAATTGATTTCCGCTTGCAATTACAAAATAGATTTCTTTATTTAAGAGTTCTTGTAAAATATTAAAAAACTCATCATCAAACTCTTTTTTACTATTCAATAATGTTCCATCCATATCACTAGCAATTAAACGAATCATAAGTACCCTCCTTTTTCTTCATTATATCTGTAAACGTTTCCCTAAATATTTTAATAACAAAAAAAGAAATCTGTTTTCACAAGATTTCTTTCATATATGAAATTGAATTTCATCATCTTCGAGGTGTTGCCATTTGTGCCCAAGTATATGCTTTTCCTTTTAGTGTAATTGACATTTGATAAAGATTCTCAGGCCATGTCCCACCGCCAAAACCGCCATCACCAATAGCGTGTACATCACATCCGGTTTGTTTCATCAACAATGTTATTTCTCTAATTGTGTCTCTATCTGCAGCTTCTACATTACTATTTAGAAAACTCATAGCTAATGCACCTTTTCGATGTGTATACTCTATTAACTCTCTAATTCTTTCTACAGTAATACCATGTCTAGAACCTGGTGCAGGAAAATCTATAATATCAGCACCATTTTCTATGAGTTGATCAATAATTTCTTTTGCATCATAATCAGCAAGTGGATCACCTAATACTTTTTCAATAATACCATCTTCCCATTTTCCTGCAAAAACAAAGATTTGATCTTTATATTTTTGTTTAATTCTTTTGGCAGTTTCGACAACATCTCTAATAGATGTTCCACTTCCTGGATTTCCACCTAAAACAATAAAGTCAGCTCCAAGTTCAATACATTTTTTGACATGTTCATCACTTGCAAGCATTCCTTCTCGACGATATAGTGCTTTCTTTCCACCATCTTCACTTCCTGCTTTAGGACATCCTAAATAAATACCAATTGGTCTTCTACATTTTTCTTTTAATTCTTGAAAAGATAAACCACATAACCCTGGATTATTATCTAAATCATCAAGATCAAAAGTGTTGAGCATAACCATATCAGCACCAAAAGCAAACATTAATTCACTATTTGTAACACCTCTTACTAATCCAGGACCTGCAAATAGTAAATGTTGTCCCATCACAACACGACCTTCAGATTTAAAAATTGATTCTTTTAAATCCATTGGTGACATTTCTTTAATTTCATCACCCGTCGCACTTATTAAACGTGTTACCATCTTATTTTCCACCTAATTCTAAAGCAAAGTCTAAAACTTTAGCTCCATTCATCATTCCATAATCTTGCATATTAATGGTTTCTACAGGTTTACCTGGGTATTTAGCTTTTACATTTTTTAGTTCATATCTTACTTGAGGGCCAAGTAAAATAACATCTGCACTATCACCATATTGATCAATACTTCCTACTGGATGAGCTTCAATATGTAATTCAATACCTTTTGCAGCTGCTGCTTCGTTCATTCTATTAACAAGTAAACTTGTTGACATACCTGCTGCACATACTAATAAAATATTCATAGCTATTCCTCCTATAATTCTCGCAATTCTTTTATAATTTCTTGATAACTTCTTCCTTTTCCAAAGAGTGCACTTGTTCCTAAAATAAATCCTTTGACTCCTATCTTAGACAACATTTCTATTTTCTCTGGAGAACATGCTCCATCAATCATGACATCATACCCTCCATAGTTCTTTGCTTCTTCTACAAACTTTTTAAATTTTGGTGTTACAAACTCTAAATATTTTTGTCCTGCAAATCCTGGATTGACACTCATCAACATCACATAGTCACATAAATGAAGTAAATCCTTTACTGTTTCAAAAGATGTTCCTGGATTGATGGCTATTCCTGCTTTGGCTCCGGCATCTTTGATCATTTGTAAGGTTCTACAGGCATGTGGATCTGTTTCTGGATGAATATAAATGATCTTTGCTCCTATTTGTGCAAATTTATCAACATATTTAGATGGATTTTCAATCATCAAATGAACATCGCATGGTTTTGTTGCTGTTTTACAGATGTATTCGATATCTTGTAATCCCATTCCAAAGTTAGGAACGAAGCTTCCATCCATAACATCTAGATGGAAGATATCAATTCCTCCTTCTTCTAAATCTTTTATTTCTTTTTGAAGTGATGCAAAATTTGCACACATCATACTTGGACATAATAATTTTTCCATATAACCTCTCCTTTTATAGGTAAACGTTTTCCTATCTTTTTGTAATTCTATTATAGAAATTATGAGTAAACGTTTCCACACAATTATTCGTCATATATTGTGCCGTTATCTTAAACCCTTTAATTCATTGAATAATGTAGCTATTTCATTTATAATTTTAATAAAAAGGAGGACCTTTTATGGCTCAAAAAAGTATTTCAATAAAAGAAATTGCAAAAATGGCTAATGTATCCGTAGCTACTGTTTCAAGAGTAATTAATAATAATGGTCGTTTTTCTAAAGAAACAAAAGAGAAAGTAGAAGCACTAATTAAAGAATATGGGTATACTACAAATATTGCAGCAAAAAGTTTAAGAACATCAAAGTCCAAAACAATTGGTTTAATTGTTCCTAATATTGATAATGCATGGTTTTCTCAATTAGCTTTAGCTATTGAAAAACAATTTTTTGATAATAATTATTCTGTTTTTATATGTAATACATCTCAAGATGAAAAAAAAGAAGTTGCATACTTTAAATCATTAGATTCTAAAATGGTCGATGGTATTATATGTATTTCAGGGATTGAAGAAATACCTTCGCATTTTTTAAGTAGAGATATTCCAATTGTTTGTATTGACCGTAAACCTAAAGACCATAGTGAAGCTTATTATGTTGAATCTAATCACTATTCCGGTGGTTATCAAGCAACTGAAGAGTTAATTAATCAAGGATGTAAAAATATTGCTATTTTATCAAGAAATAAATCATTATCTGTTAACCGACAACGTCTTAAAGGATATTTGGATGCTTTAAAAGATCACCATCTTGAAGCAAAAGAAGAACTACAAATATTTGTAGATGCTAACCAAGCAAACTATGAAGGTGCAAGACAAGCAATTGATAAACTTATCAAAAGTGAAGTTCCTTTTGATGGGATATTCGCCACAAATGACTGGAGAGCATATGGCGCATTAGTTGCTTTGCAAGAAAATGGAATTAAAGTTCCTGACCAAGTCAAATTGATTGGTTTTGATGATATTTTCATTGCTTCTACATCTCATCCAACTCTTTCAACAATTAGACAAGATACACCTGCTTTAGCTAAAACAGCTTGTGATTTACTTCTCAATTTAATGAATAAAGAAGACAATACAGAAGAACTACAAAAAAGATATGTTTTACCCGTAGAAATTATTCGACGTGAATCAACAGCATAATAAAGGTCTTTTATAAGATCTTTTTTGTTTTAAATCTTAATTAAAAAAAGTCTATGTATCTCTACATAAACTTTATTCTTCACTAAATCAAAGAATTCAAGTATTTTACAATGTATTTATATAAAAAAGAGAATGTTAATTTTATATCCCATTCCCCTTTCTCAATACTCTTTCGGTTGTCCCCAAATTATTTGATTACCCAATATATAAAATAAAAGCCCTGTAGAACAGGACTAAGTATCAAAGTACTTTTTCTTATGTCCGTTTTACAAGGGCTATTTTAATTTAATTTATATTTTTTAATCTACATCATATGCAACCAAATCATCAAAAGTTTGTCTACGAATGACTTCTTTAGATTTACCTTGGTATGTAAAGACTACTGCCGGTTTAGGTAATTGGTTGTAATTAGAAGACATTGAATAGTGATAAGCTCCTGTCGAGAACATTGCTAGAATATCACCTGGTTGAGGATCTTGTAACATAATATCTCTAATTAAAATATCTCCTGATTCACAATTTTTACCAGCAACTGTTACTAAATGATTTGCTTCTTGTCCTGCTTTATTAGCGATAACAGCATCATATTTAGCGTTATATAATGATGAACGAATGTTATCTGTCATTCCACCATCGACACTAATATAATCTCTAATATCTCTAATATATTTATAAGAACCCACTGTATATAAAGTAATACCAGCATTACCTACGCAATAACGTCCTGGTTCTACTAAGACCATTGGTCGTTTCATATCTCTTTTATCGAAACCTTTATAAATAATATCCATGATTGTAGAAACAACGTCATCAAATTCTAGTGGATGATCACTTGCTGTATATTGAATACCGAAACCACCACCGGCATTTAATTTGTTGATAACAATTCCAAAGATATCATAGATTTCATAAGCGATATCTACAAATTTATTCATTGCAAGTACATAAGCTTGAATTTCTTCAATTTGGCTACCAACGTGACAATGAATTCCATCAAAATTGATATGTGGTGCATCTATAACCTTTTTAATTGCTTTTAAGTATGTATTATCATGACTTGAAAAACCAAATTTTGTATCTTTGGCTCCAACACGAATATAATCATGTCCACCTGCATAGACACCTGGTGTGATTCTGACAAGTCCATTGACTTTAACATTTAATTTTGAAGCAATTTCTTCAACAAGTTCAATTTCATAGAAGTTATCAATGACAAAGTTTTCTACACCATTTTCTAAAGCGTATTGAATTTCTGAAGGTAATTTATTATTCCCATGGAAATAAATCTTTTTAGGATCAAATCCTGCTTTTAACGCAACACTGATTTCTCCTGCAGAAACGCAATCAATTCCTACGCCATATTCCATTGCTAATTTATAGATTGCTTTACATGAAAATGATTTTGATGCAAATAATGGTAATGTATTTTCATATTTATCAATCATTTTTGTTTTTAATGTATTAAATTGTTTTCTAATATGTCCTTCAGACATAACATAGAGTGGTGTTCCATATTGTTTAACTAAATCAGTTGCTTTCACATCATCTATGTATAAATCATTTCCCTTAATTTGTGCAAATTCAGTTTGTAAAACCATTTCTTTTCTCCCTAATAAAGTGTTTTTAATGTAAATAAACCAGCTTCTTTATCTTGTAAAGCTTTAGCTGCAGCTAACGCACCTTGAACAAAGACATCTTTAGATAAAGCTGTATGTTTAATTTCAATAATTTCATCTAATCCTGCAAACATAATTTCATGTTCACCAAAAATTGTTCCACCACGAAGTGCTTGAATACCAATTTCTTGTTTCTTTCTTTTTTCATGAAGTGCACTACGATCATAAACAGGTGTTGTTTCTTTAATTTCATCTTCCATTACTTCATATAAAAGCTTTGCTGTACCTGATGGTGCATCAATCTTTTGATTATGATGTTTTTCTAAGATTTCAATATCATAACCATTATCATAGAATTCTTTAGCTACTTGTCTTAAGATCTTAGTGACCATTTGAATTCCAAAGCTTGTATTATAAGATTGGAAAATAGCTATTTCTTTAGAAGCTTCTTCAATCTTATCTAATTGTTCCTTAGAAAAACCAGTTGTCGCAAAAACAACTTTTGTTCTATTCTTTTTAGCGTATGCTAAAATATCATCAAGATTGTTAGGATGTGAAAAATCAATAATCACATCCGCAACATCTCGAACTTCTGTTAAATTATTGTACATTGCTTCTGGTGCTTTTTCATCAAATACATAAGAAACAATCCCAATTAAATCAAAACCTTCTTGTGTTCTTAATTGATGAGCTACTTTTTTACCCATCAAACCATATCCATATAATAATACCTTCATCTTAATACCCCAATTTTTCAAATGTATCCATTGCATCAAATAAAGCTTTTTTATTTTCTTCTGTTGTTTCAATTAATGGTAATCTTAAATGTTCACCACATACTCCCATTTTCGCAAGTGCAGCTTTTGGCATAATTGGATTAACATCAATAAATAATAAACGTGAAATAGGATCTAAAGCATAAGCTAAAGGTTGTGCTTCTTTAATATTTCCTTTTAAGATTAATTGTGTTAATTTTTCTACTGCTTCTGGATATAAGTTAGAAGTTACAGAAATAACCCCTTTTCCTCCTGCTGCCATAAAAGGAAGAATGTTATCATCACATCCTGAATATAAATCAAAGTCTAAATCAGCTGTTTTAGCTAAAACTTCCATCGCATAAGCAATATTGTCTGTAGCATCTTTCATAGCTTGAATATTTTTATGTTTAGCAAGTTCAACAACAGTATCAACCGAAATATTTAATCCTGTTCTTCCTGGTACATTGTATAAAATCATTGGAATATCAACGGCATCGGCAATTGTTGTATAGTGTTTAATTAATCCTCTTTGACTTGTTTTATTGTAGTAAGGTGTAACAACAAGAATAGCATCTGCTCCTTTTTCTTTAGCATAACATGCTTTCTTTAAAGCAGTTTGTGTATCATTAGAACCAGCTCCACAAATAACTTTAACACCTGTTCCTTTCGCAAGTTCCATTGTCATATCTAATAATTTAAATTCATCTTCAATAGTAATTGTAGCTGTTTCACCTGTTGTTCCATTAACAAGTAAAGCTTGTACACCACCATCAATCATTCTTTGAACTTGTCTTTTAAATCCTTCAAAATCAATGTCTCCATTATCAAACATTGGTAATACAAGTGCAACTGCACTTCCTTCAAAAATTGTCATATTTATTTATCCTCCTCAATATGAAATCTTTCTTTTAATAATTGAATTGCTTGATCTAAATTTTCTTTATCAATAACTAAAGAAATTGTTCTTTTGCTTGTCGTAATTTGATAAAAATGAATATTAGCTTGTCCTAAGACATCAAATACTTCAGCTGCTAAACCTGGTGTTGTTTCTACCAATTTTCCCCCAACCGCAACTTTAGCGTATTTTCTAATTTGATAAATTTGAATTTGTTTAAATTCATCTTTTAACTTAATAATCGCTTGATTGAGTTTTAATTGAAATTCTTGATCTAAAGTAATTTCGATTTGAACAAAATCATCAACAGTTACTTGTGAAATCATATCTACATTAATTTCTTCATCTTTTAGTATAGAAAAGATTTTCGCAATCATTTTAGGATGTTTCGGTACATTTAATAACTTAAGTTGAATGATTTCTCGTTCACAGCTTATGGCTTCAATAATATCGTTCATAATTTCCTCCCTATATCTTATTCATCTCTTAAATAAAAGTGATAAATAAAAAATTGCAATGAGTATCATTGCAACAAAAAATTCGTTATCAATGATAGCTCCCCATTACCTTTAGATAATGACAGTTGAATAGGTCTTTCCTAGACACCCAAGATTCTACCTCATGCAATAGATACAATCTTTCGGCAAGTGCTCCTCCTTCATTACCTTGTTGCATCAAATAATAATAATCTCATAACATCTTGCGCCTCTATCTTTATTTGAGTAAATTCTATCACATCTTGAAATAGTATACAATAATAAGCCTTATTATTTTTCATTTAGTAGTAATTTTGATATGATAGTTTCAGGAGGGATATTTATGTTATTTATTTGTTATCCAAAATGTTCGACATGTAAAAAAGCAAAGAAATTTTTATTAGATCATCAAATTGAATTTGATGAAAGACATATCGTTGAAGAAAAACTAAATAAAGATGAATTAAAAGCACTTTATTTAAAAAGTGGTTTACCACTTAAAAGGTTCTTTAATACATCAGGTAATCTTTATAAAGAAAAACATTTAAAAGATGTTTTACCGACTTTAAGTGAAGATGAACAATTAGAACTACTTTCTACTAATGGTATGCTTGTTAAAAGACCTATACTTGAAACAAAAGACAAAGTTCTTGTTGGTTTTAAAGAAGATCAATATAAGGAACTTCTCTAATGCCTGCTGGATATACACATTATTGTTTTGGTAAAGATGTTTATAAACATCTTGATGATCAAAATATTAAAGATTTATTACTTAGAAATGAAAATTGTTTTTTAATTGGTCTTCATGGTCCAGATATTTTCTTTTATGAAAGATGGAATAAAATAGCAAGAAAGATGCATCAAGAAAAAGCTAATACTTTCTTTGAAAAGGCACAAGATATTATTCAAAGTGAAGCACAACTTGCTTATATTCTTGGTTTTATTTGTCATTATTTATTAGATAGTCAAATGCACCCTTATATTAAAAAGATGATTAAAAATACAAATATGGATCATTTTGAAATAGAATCTGATTACGATCGTCTTCTATTAAAAAGACATCATCAAGATCCATTGCATAAAGAAATCTATGAACATATTCGCTTTAAAGAAAAAGAAATATGTACTATTCAATCCTTTTTCCCTGAACTATCTTATTTAGATATTGAAAAAGCTCTTAAAGGATTAAAAAGAATTGATCATTTATTAAAAGCACCTAGCTTTTTAAAAAGGGGGCTTATTTATGGATGTTTCCATCTCACATTCAATTTTCATAAACTCCAAGGTTTAATTATTAACTACCATCATAATAAAGAAATGGAAAAATATAATGATATTCTTGATAAAATCTACCAACAAGCCTTAAAAGAATCTCTTATTTATCTTCCTTTATATATTCAAAACTATAAAAAACATGCTCCTTTACCAGAGCGCTACTATCATAACTACAAATAGTGCATCAAACGATGCACTATTTTTATAAATCAAAACCATCTTTGAAAGCTTTACCAACATTTTCTCCTAAAACACGATACGTATTATTGACCATATCAAAAGCAATAATTTCCATTTTATCTACATCTATCTTACCATTTTCATCTAAATAATCTTCATCAATAGAAACATTAATAACATTTCCAATTAAGTTTCCAGCTTCAAAAGATTCTACGGTACATTCTAAAGTAAGTGGATATTCTTCAATAATTGGTGCATCTACATATTTTGAAGGTGTTATATGGACACCGCTTTTAGCAATCTTATCTTCTTTATTTCCTGAAACAACACCAAAATAATTAGAATTTTTTTCAGTTTTCTTTGTCGCAAATGATAAAGTAAAAGCTTTCTTTAATTCCAAATTATCTGTTGTTTTATGTTTAGAAAGTGATACATAAACTTGATTATAATCATAAACACCACCCCAAGCAGCATTCATGACATTGGCTTTACCATCTTGATCATATGTTGCAAGCATTAAAACAGGTAAAGGCATAAATTGCATTTTATTTCCTAAATCTTTTCTCATATAGATAATTCTCCTGATTCTTATATTATACCATAGATAAAAGCCAAGCTTTATTAATCTCGACTTATAATTTCTTTAATTCTCTCTAAATCCTGATCATTGATTAATGTATCAAAAATCAGATTGTATTTTTCAAGTGTCAAATTTTCTAATATTTCATCATGTTCTTTGGGAAATTTACTTTTAAAAAGCGCAATAGTATTTTCTTTAGCTTTTAATAATTCTCCCTCAGCTTTTCCTTCTTCTAATGATTCTTTACGAATTCTTTGTTCTTCTTGGTAATGTTGAATTTTAACGAGTTGTCTTTTCTCTGCTGCTAAAACAAGTCCTTCATCTTCATTGAATTGTTCAAGTTTATCTTTCATGATTGTTACCACCTCATTATCTAAGGTCATTATATCATGGGTAAGTCCTT
>OGWR01002373.1_pt1 | contig 13647 bp, 10 predicted proteins | sample 1576061 | NCBI WGS metagenome assembly OGWR01 (sample SAMEA3541511, study PRJEB24748) | human gut metagenome | biome: human gut; feature: human-associated habitat; material: faeces | place: China | collected 2012 | reverse complement strand
GGCGCAAGGCGCCACCGACGCCCCCGACACGGCGGATGCGGTCGAATCCGCGCCCGCATTCCCGGACAACCCGCCCCGCCCTGCGGGGACAAAAACGATAAGACCATGAGACGACCACACACACTGCTCGCCGCTCTCCTGCTCGCCGCAGGCACGGCGGCCGCACAGGACTACGGACAAGCTGCGACGCTGAAAATCTGGGACAACACGACGGCGCCCCACAGCAACGGCATCGCCACGCCCGAACGGGAACCCGAGCCGAACCGGATTGCCGACGTTTCGCAGGCCGTGCTCTACATCTTCCCGGCCGACCCCGCAAAAGCGACGGGGCAGGCCGTCGTGATCTGCCCGGGCGGGCGCCCGTAGCTGTCACTATCTTCATCGGAAAACGCCAGTTCGACGAGGCCGTTCCTGCGGGATCGTTCGGATTGGCGCCGGGGATATAGCCGTCGAAATCGAAATAACTGTAGCTGCACGTCAGCTGGTAGACATTTCCAGACGGCACATTCGAAGTGTGCTCGTTGAGGATGGCGATGATCGTAAGCTCTTTCTGATTGGGCACACGCCAGCCTCTGCGCCCTGTCGTCGCTTCGAGGAACGCACACGGATTGACTGTCGACAGATAGTTGCCCCACTCGATTGTCTTGCCGCTGATTCCGAGCCGCGAATCATTGAGGCCGACAGCCTCGGTGTAGTATTCGAAGGCGCGATAGCATCGGTTGTAGCGCTGGTCGTTGATGTCGTGGACAGGCATCGGATGGGCCGACGAGCGGTAGGCTTCGGCGCGCACGGCCCGCGAATCGAAATATTTCAGCTCGACGACATTAGCTCCGTTGCGTTTGACAAAAGGCACCTGGGTTACATTCGTAGTGTTGATGACCGTCATATCGCCGCCGAGGTTCCTGACACAGCGGACTTCCCACGGCGCTCCGCCGCCCCACTGACGCCAGTTCGACCACGAGACGCCTTCCATGAGCCATACCATTTTACCGTCGGAGGCATACATGAGCATGCTGGAGTTCTCCTGATTGCTGTTGACGTTCTTGTTGGGTACCCGGTTCACCTTAGGCTCGAAAATAGGATTGGCCAGAGCGCGGCGCCCGAGAATGGCACTCAGAATCTGAGAGACGGTAGGCACAAACCAGCGGATTTCGTTGTTGTCGATGACGCCGTCGCCGTCGAGATCTCGGTTGCGGTTCAGGCAGGCCGTGATAGCCTCGATATAGCGCGGATTCGAGGTCAGATCGACGTCGAACTTGCGGTCGGCGCTCGACATCGTTCCACCGCGGTCGCCGCCTGAAGTCTCGACTATAGCGGGCAGAGGCTCGGTTCGCGCCGCGCGGTAAATATCCTGATTGTTGATTGTGTTGACCTTCTGGAAACTGTTCTGAATAAACGTGTTCCACCTCATGCGGCTGCTCTTGCCCGAGAGATAGCTGTAGATATTATAGCGGCCGGAGTTCGGATTGCCCGTTCCGTCGTAGTTGGTGTTGCAGCGCAGATTAAGGCCGAGACTCTCATTGGTTGTCTCAAGCCCCATGGCCGACTCAGCCAGCGAATTATAGTAGGTCTGGATCGATGCCTGCGAAACGGCATATTTCGACTTGTAGTAGATACTGTTGCCGTCGGGCGAGATGCTGCCGGCCACATTAAGCCACGCCCTGCGGTCGGGACGGTCGACATATCCGCGCCAGTTCAGCGACCCCTTTTCATTGCCCTGCGACGTGTCGTCCTCATAGACATACTCGTTGACGAAGACCGTATAATAACCCGCGCTCAGCTTTCCGCGCACTTCGTCGAGAGTATATGTTCCCGAGTCGCTGCGCGGTTTATAGGCGGCTATCGTAGAGGCATTGGTGGTTTTGCGGAGTTCTATCCACGACATGTAGCGGAACCGTTCATCGCTCTGCGCCGGCACCGTCGAGGGGTTTTCGGAGTCGATGCGCACTTCGTTGCCGTTGAGGTCGTAAGCAACGACGTAGTATTGGAAGTTCGAGATGTCGGAGTTTGAGAGATATATGTTGAAAACCGAGTAATGGGCGTCGAGGGTGTAATAGTTGTCGGTGATGTCGGTCACGATACCCTCCACTCCGGGGTTGACCTCATTGCCCGAGGCTTCTACGACGATATCGTTGACGTTTCGGATGGTTACATTGTAGGTATACTTAGTGTTGCGGCGGCAGTTGAAATCTGTCGCGCGCTGCAAGACGTCGTCCCCCTCGCAGAAGCCCAGATGAATGAGATAGGTCGACGATACGAGCCGTTCGCCGTCGGGCTTGTTGCCGTTTTCGTCGACAGCCATCTCCATTCTGACGTTCAGGAGCACATAGGTAGCCCGGTTGTTCGGGTCGTCGCTCGTCGCCGACCCGACCAGCGACCTGAACTTGCCGGAGTTGGTTCCGTCGGCGTTCTTATATTGCAGGCTGCGGTTGTTGTAGGCGTTGTCGGCCGTGGTTCCGGGCGGCAGCGTGCCGGTGCGCTTGTTTTCGAGCTGCCAGAAGTCGAAGCTGTAGGTTCGGTCGCCCGTAGCCCTCATCTCGGTCATCTCGGCGGAATTGACAAACCGCCGGCCGTTGACGGCGCGGTCGTCGGGAGCATTGACGGGGTCGAGGCCGACATGCTCGTAGAGCCATGAGGTTGTCGGCACATTGATTATCTGCCAGCTTTCGAGGCTGAAACTCCTAACCGTAGAGGCGTCGGCCGTCACATTGAATTTCACCTGCGAGATAAGCCGGCGAAGGTGTATAGCGCCGGAGAGCGTGGTCTCTCCGGGCCTGACGTTGACGGATGCCGGAGTCGGGCGCGAGCCGTCGGTATGGGTCTGCTCGGTATAGAAACCGCTCATCAGGGGCGGGTTCAGCGGGGCGGCGATGATGATTCCGCCCTCGGAGTCGAACGAGTTGGCGATGTTGCGGAATTTGTCGAGAGTGTCGGCGTCGCCCAGTGCGGCCTCCAGCCCCGTGACGCTCCCGTCGGGCAGGACGGCGGTGCGGTTCTCGAAGTTGGCCACTCCGACAAGAAAGGTCGGCCCCGACAGTGTGCTGAGGGTGACATCGTGGGTAACGGTGTGGTCGAGACTGGCGCTGAGGCCGGTGAGCGCCTTCGAGCCGACAAGCCGGCCCGAGTTGGCATTATAAGCTCCGACCCATATCGACGTGACTTTCATGTCGATGCCCGGAGCCATGTCGGCACGCGAAATCTCGGCCGAGGGGGATATTTTAAGTTTCACTGTCAGAGTGGCCTGACGCCCCTCTTCGACGCTGTCGAACCCGAGATCGCTGTCGGCACAGGCCGCCAGCAATGCCAGGGAAAGAAGTGAGACAATGAATTTCAATATGTTATACATTCTCAATTGAACGTTGGGATGTCGATTGTAGATGTCTGCCACGGACAGACGGTGACTCCGGCCGTGAAGCTGACGTAGTTAAGCGATATGTCGATGGTGACATTGGTGTTGCGCGGCAGATCGGTCATCGGCACCGTTGCCGGCGAGCCTTCTCTGGCGTAACTGATCGTAGCCCACGCGGTTCTGATTCCGTCGAGAGTCAGACACAGGCGGTAAGGAGCCTCGGCAGTGGTGACAGGCCCTTCGGGAAGATAAATCGGAGGGAGGTCGATCCGCTCGCCGGGAGCGATCTCACGGCCGACCGTTACGGTCAGCTCATTGCCCGAGGTCTGGGCCGGACGATAGGCTACGATGGCGTCCTGACTGTCGTTTGAGAAATCAGCCTCGGGAAAAAGATACTCTCCGGTTGCGATATTGTCGAAACTTACAGAGTTAAGAGTATGGGAGTTCAGGGGGTCGCTGTTCACTACGCTGACAGAGTATTTCGCGGCAGCTCTGTGGATATTGAAAACAGCCGAGTAGTTAGGTGCCGTGCCTATATAATAGTTGTGGATTGCGGTGATGGCCAGCGGAGTGTCCATGCATCCGTCGGGCCGGGTCTGAAGAGTCAGGCCGCGAAGGCGGCTGATGTCGACCCACTGTCCGGCAGGCGCATTGATGGCTTCGAGAAAGTCTGAGAGGCTTTCCTCGCTGCCCGTCGAAGGGTCGGCAATGGTCTTGCCGGCCTCGTTCGCCACGAAAATGATTGTCTTGAGGTCGTCGCTCTTCACGGGCAGATCGATGCCGCTGACAAGCATGGCGGGATTTGTGCGCAGATCGCGAAGGGTGTTGTGCTCGGCAAAACCGTCGCCGTCGAGAACGATTATGCGCAGGGTCTGGATGCGCTCGCCGTCGTTGGCGGGATCGGCGTCGCCGCGGCTTGTTCCGTCGCTGAGCCTGATATTCAGCATGGCGGTGTCAGAGCCGGGTTCTTCGGTAACGGCGCGGTCAGAGCACCCCGCCGCGATGACAGCAGCGAGCACAGGAAAAAACAGTGTCGTTATCTTACGGAACAGTTTCACTCAAATGAGGTGTTATCGATTCTGACAGTCCAGCCGTTCACTATGATGCGGGTGTCGACCCACTGCCTGTCGCTGTCGAGAAAGAATGTCAGATTCCAGCGGCTGCACCGGTCGAGATATTCCTGGGAGCTCATCTTGTCGTAGTCGCTGCGGCCCAGCGCGAGATAGCGCGGCAGAGGAAGGCTGACGATTTCCTCGCCGGTAGAGCGGACGGCGATACGGAGCGTAGCGTCGCTGCCATAGATGAGCCGCGATGTCGACAGTTCGGCAAAACCAAGCGCGGTCGCCTCAGCCCTGTCGGCCGGCGAGACCGAGCCCGACGTCCATGTTCCGTAGGTGACGGGGTTGCCCGCTACGGGATTGTTGAGGTGGTCGAGCAGGCTGTTGTCGTCGGTGATCGTGAAGGTGAAGTCGTTGCCGTCGACCCTGTCGCCCGAAATGCTCTGGAGAAGAATGCGCAGATGGTTTGTTGTCTTGCTCATCGACACTGTCGAGCGGCTGTAGGCCACGGTGTTCGGAGCCACTGTGAAATCGGCCGTCCCGTGGAAATGGTCGTGGAGCCGCTCTCCGACATGGCCGGGCTTGAGCCGCATCGCTATGTCGGAAGGCACCGTCGACGGGCCCGGCTCGACATCATGGGCGAAAGAGGCCTCGTCACAGGCTATTCCTCCGTAGGCGACGACATGATAGTCGCCCGGCGGAAGCGAAAGTGTCATGCGCCAGCTCTCGTCGGCAAGCTCTTCGCCGATAACCTCGCGCGTCTCGACGAACGAGCCGTCGGAACGGTAGACGTGAACCGTCAGGCAGTCGACCTGCGACGGAAAAGCGTTTGCCTGCTCGAGATTATAGGTATAGACGAAGCGCAGCTCGACCCCTATGTTGCAGTTGTCGCCATCTTCGAAAATAGCGTCGCACGAACTGAGGAACAACACCGCGGCAGCGGCCGCCATGGCCGCTGCGCGCGCTGCTGCGTTTTTAATGATCTGTTTCAAATCAGAAAGTCTGGGAATTTGCTCCTTAATACTCGATATTGTTGACACGGACAACCCAGTCGAGAACTCTGACGTCGAGAGTGAAATAATTATCGAACTCTTCGATGTCGGTCGGAGGCGTGAAGCTTCCGAAACGCTTGATATTTGTCACCGAAAGCTTGTAGATGTTGTTGCGGACGGTGCCGAACTCCATCGGGCCCACAGATTCGAGCTTGTTGTTGTCGTTGTGGCGGTTATATGAGAAGTAGTAGCAGTAGTATTTGTTGTCGGTCGTGGGATGGTAGGCCGTGAAGCCGAGGGCTTCAAGCACTTTGTCGTCTTTGGGGGTGACGCCGGTCAGATTTCCCTGAGCGTCGTAGGTCGGAGCGAAACCGGCCTCGAAAGCTGTGGCGAGGGTCGACACGGGCACATTCTTTATCTCGGCTGCGATAGCCTCGGCGCTGGCATAGAGGCGGTTGCTGTAGAGATACATAGTCTGATACTCACCGTCGGCATTGACATTTCCGAATCCTTCAACCGGAACGATCTCAGCCTCGAACACATAGCCGGTGGCGTCGGTCGATGCCTCGTTGCCGGCGAGGAAAGTGTTCTCGGTAGCGTAGCGCCAGATATAATATTTGTCGTTGGGAGTCACCTTGTCGCTCCAACTGCCTTCGTTGTCTTCGGTCGACGCGAGAATCGAGCTGAGCGAAGCCCAGTCGAGACCGGCGAGTGTCGACGGCGTCATCGGGTCGAGGCGCTCGGGGAGAACGTTTGAGTAGGTGCGCTCGTCAGGCGATACGATATAGCCGGTTTCCATGCCGGCTTTGCCGGGGCAGAGGGTAGTCACATCGCCCTCGATGTTGCGCGGCAGGTAGTAGAACTCGTTGGCGAGATTGAAAAGGGCCACTCGCGTCAGTGTCACATCGGCGACCTTCTTCTTTTCGCCTGTTGCCTCGTTTATCTCGAAGGTGAGCGCGGGAGTAGTCTCGGGCGAGCCGTCGCGATAGTCGAAACGGCAGGCGGTTCTGATAACCGACACTGTTCCCAGAGGATAGGGGTTGTTCTCTGTATTATAGGTGTCGAGCTCAGCCTTTTCGGGGAGTGTCTTCTCGTAGACGTCGACAGATGTCATCAGGAAGCCGTTGCTCGACCAGGTGTTTGCGGCATTGACGCTGAGGACGAGGTCGACGAAGTCGTCGCCCGGATTGAGACCGCCGGAATACTGGCCTGTCGTTGTGTCGAGCGTGCCGGCCACGAGCTGGCGCAGTTCGGGACTCGGGTTGCAGTAGGCAAACACGTAAACCGTGTTGCCGGCCTGCTCATAGAGGGCGTCGCGGTCGCGGAAGACAATCGTGTGGGTCGACTCGGCCACGCCGCTCAGAGGAGCGTCGTTGAGAGCGAAGGTCAGGAATTTGAAATCGTCGGCGGGCTTTGTGGCAAGCACAATAAGAATAGAGCCGACATTGTTCTCTTCGTTCTTTCCGGCCTCTTCGCCTTCCGAGGCTGTTGAACGCGACGCAGGTACCCTGAACGAGATCGTGGAGTAGATTCCGCCGGCCGGATTCAGATCGGGCGACGGCGTTCCGCCGTTTTCATCGCTCGAACAAGCGGTCAGGCCGACCACGAGGGCGCCGACAAAAAGATGCTTGATAATGTTCATAAAGGTTAAAAAAATTAGATGTTTATAGTAATGAATATCCTGAGGAAAAAACCGTGTTAACGAAAGGGGTGTTTCAGTGCTGCAAATATAGCGAGTTGGCAGTTTATGCGAAATAGATGCAATAGATGAGCGATAGATTATGGTGCTCAGAAGCGGCATTTTTCGCACAGCATCAACAAAAATGAGCAATTTTTAATATATTCGCGCAGCAAACACGCAATATACCTTATCGGCATAAACGACAATACTTTTCAACATAAACCCATGCGATTCCTACCGGCAATTTTGTTGATTTTAACACTTGCAGCCGGATGCCGCCGCGAACCGTCGGGAACGTCGGCGTCCTCCCGTGGAGCTGCCGACAGCTCGCTGACAGACTATGCCTGGTATCTTCGCGACCGGGGAGCTCCCGCCGCGAAGTTCATAGCTGTTCAGGAAGAGGCCGTCAGGCAGATGCGGGCCGGAAAATCGAACGACGACCCCGTTGCCGTTCTCGAACAGATGGCCCTCTTCTATCAGGTCGAAGGGCGTTACTACGAAGCCCTCGACCTCTACCACGAGGCTTTCGACTCGCTCAACGCCCGCCCCGACCGGCGAAACTCGGAGGCGGGCATTCAGCTCTACGGCGACATGAGCCTTTTCTACGGCCATCTCGACATGATGGCGGAAGCATTTGCCTATTCCGACACCGCCTTAGCTATCTCGAAACGCCTGGGAGGCGTTATGGCAAGCGACCTCTACCGCTTCCGCAGCGGATTCTGTCAGTCGCAGCAGGACTGGCGCGAGGCTTCGCGCTGCCTCGATCTGGCCGACAATGCCGTCAGGACAATGAAGACAAACCGCGACACCTCGGAGCTTCTAAACGAGACGTCGAGGGTGCGTGCCTGCCTGCTGCTTACGGCCTACCCCGACAGAGCCGACTCGGTAAAGCGCGCCGTAACGCTGCTGAAAGCCATAGGGGCCGCCACCGATGACGACCCCGAGACCTCGCTCTATCTCGGCTACGGGCTCGCCCTGACCGGCGACGCCGCCGAAGGAATCAGACTGATGGAACAGTCTCTGCCAGAAATCAGGGAGTCGGGAGATGTCGACCTTACGGATTTCGCCTACAGGGCATTGATGGAAGTTCTGATAGCCAACAGACGCTGGGACGATGTCGGCCGACATTACGCCGACGCCCGCGACGCCAACGACACCCTCCAGAGCTCTGTCCGCGACATTGCCCTGATAAACTCGAAAGTCCGCTACGACGCTATGGCCCGGGAGCGCGAGAACGAAGTGCTCCACACAACCCTGTCGCTACGCAAACGGCAGACATGGACACTGGTCATAGCCTTCGCCCTGCTGCTCATGATAATCGGCTACCTCGCCATAATGGGAATAAAACGCTACCGCCATGTCAATTATCTGCGCAGGCTCACGCGCCGCCGTTTCGACGAAGCCCGCGAGCGCACGAAGATTGCCGAGAAGGCGGCCGACGACGCCATGAGCAGAGTGAAGACTCTCGAAAACGACCTGTCGGCCAAGATGAACTCCAACAGCGAGATTCTGTCGACGCCCCAGCTCATCGTCGACGAGAAGCAGGGAACCTTCCGGCGGGCGTTCTCGTCGCTTTATCCCGGTTTCATCGCGAGCCTCAAAAGCGACTACCCCACCCTGACTCCGGGCGACGAACTTCTCTGTATGCTGATATTCCTGCGCCACACAACCGACGAAATATCTATCTACCTCAACATATCCCGAGCCTCGGTAAATTCGGCCCGCTACCGCCTCCGGCAGAAATTCGAACTCGGAAAGACCGACGATCTCGACGATTTCTTATCGCGACGCCCCACCTGAATTCTTAAGCTTACATTATTTTTCGTAACTTTGGGCGCCATGAAAAAAATCCGTACAGGCCTGCTTGGCCGAATCTTTATCGCCATGATTCTCGGCGTTGCCGCCGGAGCGTGGCTTAACGACGCCTCAGTCAGAGTGTTCGTCACATTCAACGCCCTGTTCTCACAGCTTTTAGGGTTCATAATTCCGCTGCTCATTCTCGGTCTGGTGGCGCCCGCCATCGTCGAGATCGGCAAACGCGCCGGCCGCATGCTGCTCTTCACCGTAGCGCTGGCCTACGTGGCGACAATGCTGGCCGGTCTGATGTCTTACGGAGTCGGCGCCGCAGTCTTTCCCAAGATTATCGAGCCGGGCAATTTCAGCGACGCACTGACGGCGACCACCGCTCTCGAACCATACTTCACCATAACGATAGCTCCGCTGATGACCGTCACTTCGGCGCTCGTGCTCGCCTTCATCCTCGGCCTCTGCGTGGCCCACATAGAGTCGACAGCGCTTCGCGACGTGCTGAAAGACTTCCGCGTGGTTATCGTCATGCTTATCCGCAACGTGATAGTTCCGCTTCTGCCGCTCTATATCTTCGGAATCTTCTCCGACCTGACGCGCAGCGGCCAGGTTGTGGCGATAGTGACAACCTTCATCAAGGTTATCGGCATAATTTTCGCCATGCACATTGTTCTGCTCGTGGTTCAGTATCTCATCGGAGCCGCCATCGACCGCAAGAGTCCGTTCAAGTGCCTGAAACTGATGCTTCCGGCCTACTTCACGGCTCTCGGAACAGCTTCGTCGGCAGCGACAATCCCCGTCACACTGCGTCAGACCAAAGAAATGGGGGTCGACCCCGCCGTAGCCGATTTCACAATACCGCTCTGCGCCACAATCCACATGTCGGGGAGCGCGCTGAAGCTCGTCGCCTGCGCCCTGGCTCTGATGATTCTTCAGGGCCACACCTACGACCTCGGCATGTTCGCCGGCTTCATCGCCATGCTCGGCATCACGATAATAGCGGCCCCGGGAGTTCCCGGAGGCGCAGTGATGGCGGCTCTGGGGCTGTTCACCTCAATGCTCGGCTTTTCCGAAGCCGACAACGCCCTGATGATAGCGCTCTACATAGCCATGGACAGCTTCGGCACAGCATGCAACGTCACCGGCGACGGCGCCCTGTCGCTGATCGTAGACCGCGTGTTCGGCCACCGCAACAACTCCTGACCTCGCGATGAAGCATATCGTCTGGATCGACTACGCAAAAAGCATAGCGATTTTCCTTGTCGTTCTGCTCCACACCTTAAAATTCTCCCGGGCAAATTATCCTGTCCGGGGCGTTTCTGACGCGATTATGTTCCATATCGGTTTCCGCGCGACAAGCGCCGTGAGGCGCGATATGGCTGTTTGATGTGGTTATTCTGCAAAATTGTCAGATACTGTAGCCGAAGGTACGTTCCTACGGCAGGGCGATTTCAAACTTTGATTAAACTTTTTAAGCCAGTTTTTGTCATTATTAGTAGAAACAGACAATAACTCTTAAAATTTTTATTTATGAGCAGTATGCGTAAATACATCGCCGAGTTTGTCGGCACGATGTTTCTTGTTCTGCTGGCCTGCGGCAGCGCCGTTCTGGCCGGCCCGTCGATCGGCGGCCTCGGTATCGGTCTTTGCTTCGGTCTCGTGCTGATATGCCTCTGTTATTCCATCGGAAACATATCGGGATGCCACGTCAACCCCGCCGTATCGTTCGCCGTATGGATCAAAGGCGGCCTCAGCGGCCGTGATTTCTGCGGTTATGTCATCGCCCAGCTTCTCGGAGCCGCTCTCGGCGCCTGTTTCCTCTTCTGGCTGTCAGGGCTCGGACTCGAAGGCATCTATAACTTCGGCGGAATAACCGACAACGACGGAATGGTCAACACTATAGCCGCCAACGTCCTTCAGCCCGGCGCTACCCCCGGCATGGCGATTGCCGCCGAAGTGCTCCTTACTTTCTTCTTCGTCTTCGTTGTGCTGGCCGCCACTGATCCCAAAAGCGGATTCGGCAAATTCTCCGGACTCGCCATCGGCATAGCTCTCGGTCTGGTTAACATCGTCGGAATCCCTGTCGACAACTGCTCTGTCAACCCCGCCCGTTCCTTCGGCCCCGCCCTGTTCTCGCCCGAAGCATGGGGCGACTTCTGGATCATGGTCGTCGGCCCGCTCTGCGGCGCCGGTCTGGCTGTAGCCGTCTGGCTCATCATCGCCGAAGCCCGCAAGTCGCGCAAAGCCTGATTCTCATTCTCTATCTCTCTCAAAAAGACATCGGCGGTCATTTTTCAGACCGTCGATTCTTTTTCGTCTGACCAGCAGCCCCTTATTGGCGTTTACGCCAACAATAGGAGCCGAAATAAGGCTATGTCAGAAAAAAATTGTAATTTTGCAACCGATTCAGGAGCGTATTCACGATAATATGACAGTGCCTAAACCAACAGATGCCTCTATCATCTTGACATACCGCTGCCCTATGCAGTGCAAGATGTGTAACATCTGGAAATACCCTACTCGCAAGGAAGAAGAGATCAAAGCCTCTGATCTGGCGACGCTTCCGCCCCTCAAGTTTATCAACCTGACAGGCGGCGAGCCTTTTGTGCGCACCGATCTGCCAGAGATTGTCGAGGAATGTTACCGCCATGCTCCGCGCATTGTCATATCTACGTCGGGATGGTTCGAAGACCGCGTCATCGAGCTCGCCCGCCGGTTCCCGAAAATCGGCATCAGAATTTCTATCGAAGGTCTCAGCCAGACCAACGACCATCTTCGCGGCCGCGAGGGAGGATTCGACAAGGGACTTCGCACGCTGCTGACGCTCAAAGAGATGGGGCTGAAAGATATCGGTTTCGGATGCACTGTCAGCAACAACAATTCCCGCGACATGCTGGCTCTCTACGACCTCGCCAAAAGCCTCGGGCTGGAGTTTGCCACAGCTGCGTTCCATAACTCCTACTACTTCCATAAGGACGACAACGAGATTACGAACCGCAACGCCGTCACCGCCGACTTCGCCGAACTGATTCGCCGCCAGCTCTCCGAGAAACACCCCAAATCGTGGTTCCGCGCCTATTTCAACATGGGCCTGATCAACTATATCGAAGGCGGACGCCGTATGCTCCCCTGCGAGGCCGGAACAACAAATTTCTTCATCGACCCCTGGGGCGAAGTCTTCCCCTGCAACGGTCTCGAAGAACGGTTCTGGAAGGAATCGATGGGCAATATCCACAATGCTCCGTTCTCCGAGATATGGAGCAGCGAACAGGCCGAACGCGTGCGCGCAAAGGTGCGCAACTGTCCGAAAAACTGCTGGATGGTCGGCACGGCATCGCCTGTAATGCACAAATATATCAGCCGCCCCATGAAATGGGCTCTGACAAACAAACTGCGCGTAATGCGCGGACTCGAGCCCTGTCTCGACAAAAAATGGGAAGACGTCGGCCAGGATCCCACTCAGGGCGACCTCAAGCCGCGTAAATAACCGTCATGAAGATCGCAGTTGTCGGCACCCGCGGAATCCCCGACATCCAGGGCGGTGTCGAGACCCACTGTCAGGAACTCTACCCGCGTCTGGCCGCTATGGGCCATGATGTCACCGTCGTCTGCCGCACGCCGTATCTCGCTCCCGGTCATCCCGACTCTTATAAGGGCGTCAGTCTGCTCCCGGTCTACGCGCCGCGCCGCAAGAGCCTCGAAGCCACTGTCCACACTTTCCTCGCCCTTCTGAAAGTCAGGCGACTGAATCCCGACATTGTCCATATCCACGCTATCGGGCCGGCTCTTCTGACTCCTATGGCGCGCCTTCTCGGAATGAAGGTCGTCACCACCAACCACGGGCCCGATTACGACCGTGCCAAATGGGGGCGGCTGGCGCGTTTCGTGCTCCGCAGCGGCGAACGCATGGGAGCGCGTTACTCCAACGCTGTCATCGTTATCTCGCGAGTCATCGCCGACATCGAGGCGCGACTCTACGGCCGCACCGACACACGCCTCATCTTCAACGGCGTCAACACCCCCGTCCCAAGCTGGATACGGAACTTGCCAAAATCGACGCAAAGCGCTCCACCTATGAATCGGAGGAGGCGTACGCCGCGGCCCGGTCTGCGGCCATCAACAGCGCCGTTCAGTCCCAGTGGCGCAACAAGTGCATCGACTCCACCTACGAGCCGGGTTCCACCTATAAGCCCATTACGCTGGCGGCGGCGCTGGAGGAGGGCAAGGTGACGAAAAACTCCACCTTCTACTGCTCCGGCTCCACCCGTGTGCAGGGCTGGAACAAGGCCATCTACTGCTCCAACCACAGCGGCCACGGTCAGCAGACCCGCTTCGGAAATGGCGGTGCCGGTGTCGTAGCTGCTGCGTCTTCAGGAGGCAAAAGGTTGCGGCAGATGATTGTCCCGTTTTTTTCCTTGAACATGTCAGCCATTTTCTGTACCATTGCATAATTCCTGGTGCGGGCTTCCTGATCGGAAATGTCCTGAACCGGATATTTGAATCCCGCTAACATAGCCATTGCGCTGACTGTTCCGCAGATTTCGCGCATACGACCTACACCTCCTCCAAAAGAGACAGACATTTTCTTGGCTGTCTCCATATCCAATTCAAAGATATCCGAGTAAGCCAGAAAGACAGATTGTGCACAATTATAACCTGCTTCGAAATTCTGAACTGCACGGTTTACTCGTTCTTCAAGATCAAAGTCTTTCATGATACTCTTCGCTTGTTAATATTCATAATCGACGCAAGCTCTGTCTG
>OGWR01002372.1_pt1 | contig 13652 bp, 9 predicted proteins | sample 1576061 | NCBI WGS metagenome assembly OGWR01 (sample SAMEA3541511, study PRJEB24748) | human gut metagenome | biome: human gut; feature: human-associated habitat; material: faeces | place: China | collected 2012 | reverse complement strand
GTGGCCAGCCAGTGCAGGCCCGAAAGCTGGCTGATGAACACATACAGCAGCACCAAAAACAGCCACTCAAAAATAAAGCCCCAGGGATGCGGCTGCACGCGGGCACTCCAGAAATCGCCGCCCAGCGTACCGCGGTGGATCCACTCCATCGTAACAAAAAAAACAGTTGGCACCAGCACCGACCATACGGCGCTCAGCCAGAAAGAGGCGCGCAGCTTCGCAAAACGCGTGGGCTGCGCACCGGGACCGATCTGTTGCACGTCAAACGTCCTCCCGATTTTCAAATGCCAAGCTTCCGCTTTTCAAAAACTTTACGTTTTCCACTTCATTATTATAAAACACCTTGTCAACCCATTTTATTTCACTCCAAACAATTTTTTTCTGCTTCTGGGCGGCGCGGATACCGCCGTGCGCACCAAAAGAACATCCGTCCCGATTTTTTCGATGTCTCCCCACGGGATGGCCGTGTCCTCCTCCCGGCCCAGCAGGCCGAACAGCTTTAGCCGCCCGTACAGGATAACGCCCGTGATGCTGGCCGTCTCCGGCTCGAAGGAAATATCATCCACTTTACCAAGGTTCTGGCCTGTGGTAACATTTACAACGTCCCGTTCGCACAGCTCATATACTGTCATAACGACAACCTCCCTTCTCCGGCTACACGCCGGCATTCCATACCTATTCCGAACGAAGCCCTTTCTATACCGCAAAAAATGTTGTATAATAGTGAAAAAGCTGCCGAAAGCCGCTTTTTGGGTCCCGCCCGTCCACGCGCGCGGCGGCGGGCGCCCCGGACAAGGCGCGCAGAATCCAGGGGAACGCGTTCCCCCGCACAGGACAGGTGAACGTTTTGTATAAAAATATTATTTTTGATCTGGGCGGCGTCGTGGTGGATTTTGACCCTCGCGAATTCCTCGTCGACCATTTCATGAACGAACGTGTGGAGGACCAGCTCTACGACATTACCTTCGGCAGCGAGGAATGGCTGCAGATGGACGCCGGCCTGCTCACCCGCGAGGAAGGCGACCGCATCATGCGCGAAAAGGGCGCGGCTCTGCGCCGTTCCTTTGAGGTGGGCGTTATTCTGGACGACTGGTACGATATGCTGCGCACCAAGGACGACACCGTGCAGCTCATCAAGCGGTTGAAAAAGCGCGGATACGGCGTGTTTTACCTTTCTAATATTTCCTGGGACGTGCTGGAAATGCTGCAACAGCGCAAATTCTGGCAGCTGTTCGACGGCGGAGTTGCTTCCTGTGAGGTAAAGCTGACCAAGCCCGACCTGCGCATCTACCATGCGCTTCTGGCCAAATACGGTCTTTCGGCAGCGGAATCCATTTTCATTGACGACAACACCGCCAATGCGTCCGCCGCTTTCGACGCGGATATCACTGGGATCCACTTCAAAAATGTGCGTACGCTGCAGCGCGCGCTGCTGAGCTACGGCGTGGAAAGCGAAAAAAAACTGAGCAGGCAGAAACAGGCTGCCACGGTTGCCGCGGAATAGCCGCATTGCCGACGCAAACAAACCCAAAACGCGTCAGCGATTGTGCCACGACGCGGTTGTAATAGGCTTCGCCGTCGCCTTTGATGCGCAGTGCCTGTGCCTCGCCCTGTGCCTTGGCGATTTCGATCTTGGCGTTCGCCTCGGCCTCCTTGACCTTGTTTTCCGCCTTCAGCGCATTCTGTACGGCCTCGTTCTTGGCGTTGCAACTTTATAGTAGGAAAAAATTTCATTCATTTCCGTACCTTTATGAGTCTTTTTATCCATAAATAATATCCAGTCAGTGGTAGTGCAGCCCCCAATAAGGCAGCAATAAAGGTAAGTATGCGAGTAAACATTCCTCCCCAGTTACCAACATGCACAGAATAAATCCAACCACGAATCTTTCCCGACTTGTCTTGATGTTGATAAAGACTTGTTTCTGTAAATTCACCATTATCCGTATTGAAAGAATAACGGTCAGATGCCCGCTGATTCCCGAAACGGTTGAAAGACACGCTTGCCGTACCAGAAGAAATACTGATTTGCTTATACTCCGGATTCTGACGTCTTAGTTTATCATAAATCTCCTGCCAATAAACGAAGGGTGAAGTTACCGAGTACATATCACTGTGATTGTTTTCCGGACGTCTGCTTCTTTCACCCTTTCGAACCTCATTTCCTTCTCTTTTCTTTTCCCGATGGGCTGCCAGTTTGGTATCCCTCTTTTGAGCATCACTTTTCTGTTCATGTCCTTGGGCGGCACGTTGCTGTACTTCTACCCCGAAGACCTTATAGAAAGCCGTCCGATACCACGGAAAAGACCAGGTCAACCCCGTCAGTGCCATAGCCAGTAGAAAGATCAGAGCATACATTCCACCTGCCACATGCAAGTCATACCAAAACCTTCTCCAACCTTTTGTTGCTGTTATTTTCAGGCTATTCTTCAATGCTTTACGTGTACGCGGCCACCAAATGACAATTCCCGAAATCAGTACAAAAACAAGTAAAAGCGTACTGACACCTACAATCATTTTGCCCCAAAAGATTCCTTCATTTCCCGGATTCATACTATCCAGCAACCAGCGATGCATTCGGAACATAAACATAAAAAAGCCGCTACGCTCGCTTTTTCCTTTTACTTCGCCCGTATACTGGTCTACATACAAAGATGCACGACGTGGTTTGGAAAGACTAACCTGATACGCACGTCCGGGATCAGAAGATATGCTGACACCGGTCACCGATACACTGTCAGGCAATGTCGTTGCCACTTTTTCAAGCAGCTTATCCATAGAAAGAGGAGACTCCTTTACCGTTTCTACGTAGTAAAGATCGCGTCGAAACCACTCATTCACCTCATTTTCAAATACCAGCATGGCACCGGAGAAGCAGACAAGAGTTATTATCAGTCCGAAAGGGACGGAAAGCCACAAATGTATCTTTCTGAATATTTTTTTCATGTTTTCAATCCTATTTCTTGAAAAAGCCTGCAAAGCTTTCCGCTCGGCAGGCTTTTATATACAAAAGATTCTCTATTTAACCGACTGTATTATTTTGAAAGATATTCCATCTTACCTACCGTAGTGATAGCGTCAGCTTCTACCGTCAAACCTTTGACTGCCTTGCCTGTTTTTGCGTCTATTTTATAGAAGGCCGGTTTCTCGCCCGTAGTCACAGTGACAGCCATATAAGCATAGCCTTTTTCTCCATAAGGCTCGCCACCAAACTTTCCGTCAGCCGGCAGACCTGTAACAAGCATAATCGTCTGATCTTCCGCCTTGAAAACAGCTAATTCGCTGACATCTGCACTTGTACCGCCATTAATCATATCTTCCGCTCCCTTTTTATACAATTGAAGCAGGAAGTAATCTTCAGAGATGTGCCAGCAACGGAAAATAGGATGTTTAGTGCCTATCTCTTCAAAGTTCACATAGTAATCCGGATCGAAATCTGTTGCGCCTGCTTTGATACGCATTGCGCCCGAAGGCTTCTGTCCTGTTACCTTCTTCAAATCTGAAGATGAAACTGCCGTACGTCCATATCCGGGAGAGAACACATAGACGTCACCATTATCAGCAGCCCAAATGGTCTGATAATATTGTGAACGCATACGACCGCATGCATAGCCTATTTTATCAGTCTTGGCAATCACCGGAGTCTCATTGAAGTTCGTGCCACTATAAATTGCCACATAAGCATTATCCGGGTATTGTGTAGAAGGAATGACACCGGCTGTATATGCACCGCTGCCGCTACCACCGTCAGTCTTAGTCACAAGTTCCTGATCTGTCACAGCTTCCGGCCATTTTTTAATACCGTACTTACTCATTCCCATTGGGATGACAGATGTATAAATCTTATTGTTAGCTTCAACCAGACCTGCCCATGAAACTTTTTCACCATTACCCAAGTAATTTTCGGCAAGCAAGGTACCCTCTTCCTGACTGCCATCGGTCGCATCCAAATAGTTGAACAACAATGCTTGAGCCACATTCTGATCCTCATCTGTTATTTTCGAGTCCCCGGTGGAAACAGTCACCACTTTATCCCCCCAGGTTCCATAAGACGTGATACGATTATAAGTGTATGTGTACTTTTCTTTCATTTTACCATCTGCACCCAGATAATAGGAAGCTCCTGTACCTGCGCCACCTTTATTATAAACTAAAGCAAACACATAATCCAATCCTTTATATACCCAATAGGTACCGCCAATCACTTCAGTTCCATTCCCTTGAGTCGACACTGTTCCTTCATCCAAAGAATTGGCTACTACCAAATAACTTGCTTCACCAGTTGTGGCAGCCACCACATAAGCCGTTTCTCCATCAATCGGAGGGTTATCCACCGAATTATTATCATCGTCGCAAGATGCCACAAACACACCGCTACTCAAACAAAAAGCTACAGCAAAAGCCTGTAATAAAAACTTCTTCATATATTCTTTATTATTGATTGATACTAAAAACTTACTCTTATTATTTACCGAAAAACACTCTGAACTTTCCATAGAATGCGCGCCCCGCTTTTTGCAGGCTAAAATTGTCAAACAGTTGGGCATCGGTGAAATTCCGACATTCAAATGATACATTATAACGTCCATTCTTCATGGTGTAGGACAAAGACAGATTATGAGAAAACTGTTCCGGCACCATATTCTTTGAATCTTTATCTCCGAGATTTTCCCAATAAAGAGGAAAATCGTGCTGCCAGTAGCTATCATAGCCGATGCTCAACACATTTCCTTTGACAAACAGGTCATTCCAATAAAAATTTGCATTGATATTAGCATAACGATAGGGCAGATTCGGCATACGCACTTTATAGTGCATGCTTTCCTGCAAAGAGGAACCCGCCAGAAACTTTTCGTAATCACGAGTATCGATGCTATTGAATGTTCCTCCTATATCAAACCAACGCGAGAAGCTATAAAGCAATGACAAATTATACCCTTTGGTCCTTACGTGACCGTGGTTCTCATAATATCCGTAGCTTGTTCCTCCCAATACGTCCAGTCCTCTTTTTATGTAATCTTTCGTATCCCGATATATCAAACCGGCCTCGGCATACAATCCATGCTTGCCAAACTGATGATTATAGCTGAAACTCAAATTGACATTATCACTTTTCTCCGGTTTCAGATTCATTTTGCCAGCTTCAAGGTCTTCATCTCCAAAGAGTTCGTCCGTGGTCGGCAGGCGGAAAGCCTTTTCGTACGAAAGTTTCACCTGAAGATCTTTCCATATAAAATAGGTACCTGCCGCTCCATATCCAAGAGCGCTTGCCGTATTGGACAGATTGATATAATTGCCTATTCCATCCGTATTCTGCGATACCGGTCCCTTGTTGTATTGCCGATAATATTTGGCAAATGCCGACACATTCCATCTGTCCGACGGCATCAGACGGTAAGAAAGCCCGCTGACGTTTTTACGGGTGATTTTAGGAATAGAAAAGTCCGTGAATTTGGAAGAAGCACCGATGGTAGAGCGGCTCGTACGTTCAAAATCACTGATTACATGACTGAAAGTAAACGTATGCGCCTGTCCGATATGATAATTCATCTTCAGCGTCCCATTCCAGTTTTTATTTTTAGATTCACTGTTCTGGTAAGACTGTTCTCCCCGGCTACCTTTTTCATAAAAATCTCCACGCCAGTTGTAAGCCCGCGAAGCGGTATCGACATTGTTGGTGATATTATGATTATAATTGGCAGTCAACAGTAGATCCAGGTTTTTCACCAATAAGTTCTTTTTGTAATATTCTAAAGAAGGGACCAACGAATGTCCTTTGCGGAATTTTTCACCGAACACGACATCTTGATAAACGCCTGTTTGTATCTCTTTATAGAAATGAGAATAATTGAAACTCAACGCCAAACGATCTGCCCATTTCTTTCCTACCAGGCCGATTTTTCCAATCACGGCTTCATTATGATACTGGTCATTAAAACGTTTCAGATGATAAATCTTATTTTTATCAAGTGGCGGAAAACGTACGCTTCCATCTTCTTTAATCTCAAATTCGCGTACATAAGTGTCTACATAATAATCATTATCCGAGAAATTCTGAAAAGCATTGACCTCATACATAAAACCATTCTTGAACGTTTGTCCGAAGCGCACGTATGATTTATGAGTATTAAACGAACCGTAAGAATAGGAAGCATCCATAAACCACTTTCCGGGTTGTTTGTTGGTGACAATATTAACCACTCCCCCAATAGCATCGGTTCCGAATCCTACGGGAACTACTCCTTTATAGACTTCTATACGGTCAGCAAAATTAATAGGAACATTGTTCAAATCGAATGCAGCACCGGCTCCTTCCTGTGGTATGCCGTCAATGAAGATTTTCACATGTTTCCCGCTAAAGCCATCGATATACAATTGCATATCCGACCCCACTCCACCTGATTCGCGGAGTTTTACACCGGGCACTTTAGTCAGTGCACCTGCCAAAGTCTGCGTACTATTATGCAATTTCTTCGCATCAATGGCTACCGCATTAAAAGCAGACTGATTCACACGACCGACTCCGGATGTCGTGACCAGCACCTCTCCCAGTTCTTTTACCGCCGGCGCGATAGTGACGTTTACTTTTATTCTTTCTCCCTTGGCTAATTTAACTTTCTTTTCTACCGTTTGATAACCGATAGCCGAAACGACAAGTGTATATTCACCGGCTGTAGTTTTCAAATGATATATACCTTTTTCATCTGTATAGCATCCTTGGTTGGTTCCTTTCAGATAAACTGTCGCAAAATCCACCACTTCTTTCTCCGTGGACATTACTCTACCCGAAATTAAACTATTACGGTGACGCCCATGTTGTGAATATACGGATACGGAAAACAAGAATGCCAGAAAAACCAAAAAATATTTATTGCTCATCTCCTTTTTACCTTTTTACTTTATACCTTTTCATTGCTCTAAAAGCGATGCAAAGGTAAGCAGAAAGAGGGATGCCAAACAATCCCTATCTATTGGTAAAAATAAGACAACAAAAATGAGATATATAGATATGTACAATACCTATATATAAGTAAATACTGGATAATTTAAATAAAAAAAGAAAAGAAAACCTACTTCAGCCAACTCGCCAACGCACGTTCCGTTACCTCCCACAACTGCTCTTTTTGCACATGATTCGTGTATTTATCAGACAAGTTTTTCCGGTGGTTATTGACATACAGTTGTCCTGTCACACCGGCTTCCTTTTCGTCCAACAGTAAACCGATTGCCGTAGAAGCCCCTTTCTTGGGTTTACGGATAAAAGGACGGAAAAAAATATCCGTTAACGGATCGAACCACTTGTGCATAGTGATGATATCAGTAGAAACAATTCCCGGATCGGCAGCATTGACGGTAATCCCCTTCTCTCGAAGTTGCTCGGAAAGTTCGAAAGTAAACAATAATAAAGCCAGCTTCGTGTTACTGTAAACAGGAATCCTCCAAAACGTTCCCGTTTTCCCTCTATGAAAGAAATCTGGGAAGTCGAGCTTGCCGATTGCGTATGTACAGGAAACCATATTTACGATACGCGCTCCACGCACCATCAGCGGAATTAATTTCCGGGTAAGCAGATAAGGTCCCATGTAGTTCACACTTACCGTTCGTTCGAATCCTTCGGAAGTAGTATGAAAACCTGTCTCCATCGTTCCGGCATTATTCATTAACAAAGAGATGGGAAGATTCCTTTCTAAGATCTGACTGGCAAAAGCAACTACGGATTGCATAGAAGATAAATCGATAGCTATTACTTCCAAATCCGGGTTTCCAATTTCCTTGCTCAAACGTTCACGAACAACCTCCGCTTTCTTCGGATGATAACAAGCCATTATGATTCGATAACCGGCTTTGGCTACGGCACGTGTTATTTCTGTTCCCATTCCTCCGTCCGCACCGGTGATGATTGCCCATTTCATTTCACTCATTTTTTCTCCAGTTTATCAATCTCCTTTTGTAAAGAGGAAGGTAATTGTTCTTTCAAATGTTGATGACAAGCCATTTCTATCGTATACATACGTCCTATGCAATAATTACTGTGTCCACAGTTGCAGCGTGCTTGTTGCTCCTGTTTCATCCGGTTCACGAATCCCGGTTCGTTCAGTAACGCTCTCGCCATCTGCACGGCATCAAAACCGAAATCGAGCACTTCATCTATTTTCTGACGGGAAACAAGACCACCGACATAAATCAACGGCGCATCCGGAAGAGCCGCACGGAATTTCAGTGCATCTTCAAGGAAATAGGACTCTTTGAAGGGTACAGAGGGTATCATCCATTTGCCAAACATACGGACTCCGTATTTCAGCCACCAACAATTCATATAGTAAGACATCGAACGAATCGGCATGGCACCTCTCATTACATACATCGGCGCTTTGCTGACAAAACCACCACTCAACACCAATCCATGAGCGCCAAGTTCCAACAGTCGTTTAGCCACTTGTATGGATTCGTCAATCTCCATTCCTCCTTTGAAACCGTCGCGCATATTCATTTTTACGAAAACTGCCATATCACTGCCTGCCGCTTTCATCACTTCTTCCATCACCATATCCATAAAACGCATCCGGTTTTCGAGCGAACCGCCATATTCATCTTTCCGATGATTGGTGTAGGGAGACAGGAATTGACTAATCAAATAGCCGTGCCCCGCATGTACTTCAACGGCGTCAAATCCGGCTTTCCTCGCCAGATTGACTGCATTTCCATACGCTTTCGCCATTTCCGGAAGCTCCTCTTTTTCCATTCCACGCACAAACGTAGGAGAATAGAGGTTGAAGCCTGAAGATGCGGATATAGGAGTGACACCACATATATTTTTATGGGACATATTTCCACAATGCCCGATTTGTATACCTACTGCGGCACCTTCATCGTGCACGGCTTTTGTCAGTTCGTGTAAACGGGGAATAATGGACGGACGCAACCACAACTGACGGTCGAAAGAAAGTCCGCTTTGTGTCACGGCAGCATAAGCCACTGTTGTCATACCCACTCCCCCCGCAGCTACCGACCGATGGTAATCCAGCAACATCTGCGTGGGAGTATTCTCCGGACACATGCTCTCAAAAGCTGCCGAACGGATTGTTCGATTCCGCAGCGTCAAAGGACCAAAGGTGACCGGGCTAAAAAGTTTAGATTCCATAGTAGTTGATATTTTATTTAAGTCATACGTAAGTCATGATAAAAAACGCCCCTAATAAAGGAAAGGGAACACTCGTTTCCGTTCTCCCACTGCGTCTCCGAATTCTTCGCGGTAACGGCACCAAATAGCGTTGGCACGGGGAACAAGGTTAGCAATCGTCCACCAAAGGAAGACCAGACCGGAAAGTGAACAAGTGAGTATCGCCCAACCTGCCCATTCTACTATCTCACCGAAATAGTTGGCGGAAGTGACATAACGGTACATTCCTTTTTGAGGCAGATAATGCCGGGTGTCTCCCGGTTTGCGCAAATGACGGATGATATAATCCGACTGCCAGTTCAACAGCATACCTGCGAAAAAGAGCAGTGTGCCGATAATAAACCACGGTGAAGTGAACCAACCGGATTGATACATCGTTTCGGGAGCAAGATAGAAAATCCATTTTCCTTGCATATAACCATTCAGCAGATTAAAAAGAACTCCCATCGACATGATTGCCAGCGGCATCTTACTTTTTCCTTTCAATAGCAAAGGGAAGATGAAAGCACGCTGAAAATAGTGAATCTGAAAGAAGAGGAAGAAAGTGAAAATCACCGGCTCGAACCGACGTTCGGAATAGATCCACATCACGCACATCACCACGAAAACCGGAGCTTCCATCAATATCCAGGCTAGTTTATTGGAGATAGCTACTCCCCACGATGCTGTGCGGAAAATACCATATCCGGCTTTCACAAAGTAAAGGGCGATAAAAACAAACAAAGCAATCAGGCTCATCACCCCCAGAAACAGATTAAAAGTATCTATACTCATACCGATCTATTTTGTAACACGCAAAAATAACAAAAATGAGATAAACGACGATACAAAAAATAGAAAGAATCTGAAGTACATTCTTTTACGAACATAAAAAAGGAGAAAATATAAAATTTCCCGGATGTGCTTCTGAAATGATCGGGCACACATCCGGGATTACTTATCTATTCAATAAAAGGATTTGTTCTTATCAGCGTTTCTTAATTGGGATATAAGCCAAATCATCAAGTACATTTTTATAAGCCGGGCGGATAATCCGTTTACCGTCGAAGGTCAATTCTTCATTGCGGTGTGCACACCAGCCTACGATACGTGCCATGGCAAACAATGGGGTGAAGATTTCCTGCGGCAAACCGATCATTTCATACACGAAGCCCGAATAGAAGTCGATATTGCTGGACACTGTCTTTCCGTTGTTTTTAACCCGTCCGAAAGTAGCGATGGCACGTTCTTCCAGCAGTTCAAGAAAAGCAAATTCGCTTTCTCTGCCTTTTTCACGGGCAAGGTCGCGAGCCAGTTCTTTCAATAGAAGAGCACGAGGGTCGGAGATGGTATAAACGGCATGTCCGATACCATAGATCAATCCGGTTTTGTTATACACTTCTTTGTTCAACATTCGGGTGTAATAAGTGTCTATCTCATCTACACTTGTCCAGTCTTTGATATTTTCCTTCAGGTGCTGGAACATGTCGGCAACCTGAATATTGGCACCTCCGTGAAGCGGGCCTTTCAGCGAACCGATACCGGCGGCGATGGCCGAATAAGTATCTGTTCCGGTAGAAGAAGTTACGCGAACGGTGAAAGTGGAGTTATTACCACCACCGTGCTCTGCCTGAAGAATCAATAACAAATCGAGGGTGCGTGCATCCAGTTCGGTATAGTCTTTTTTCAGCATATACAGGAAATTTTCGGCAATAGATAGCTTTTCCTGCGGATGGCGGATATGCAGAGAACGTCCGAAAGTAGCATGACGAAGCATATTATAAGCATAAGCGATGATAGTAGGGAACTTTGAAATCAGTTCAATACTCTGACGCATCAGGTTATCCCGGGAGGTATCATCCGCATTTGCGTCAAAACGATACATTTCCAATACACTGCGTGAAAGAATATTCATGATGTTGTTTCCTTCCAACTCGATGATGTTCATTTTCGTTTTCTGTTCCAACGGCATATTGTCGTTAATCAACTCACGGAAAGAAAGCAATTCTTCTTTATCCGGCAGACGTCCGGAAAGCAATAGGTAAGCCACTTCTTCGAAGCCAAAGCGTTTCTCTTTGATTATAGCGTGAGAAATATCTTCTACATCATAACCGCGATAGAACAGTTTTCCCGGTATGGGTTTCAGTCCACCACCCGGAACACGTTCATATCCTACTACATTACCGATTCTGGTTAAACCTACCAATACACCTGTGCCGTCTTCATTACGCAATCCGCGCTTCACATCAAACTTGGAGAACAATTCTGTATCAATCCGGGTAGCTTCCTTCATTTCCTCGGAAAGCTTGTAAATCAAGTACTCTTTTTTCATCTTTCTTCGTTTTTATTCGTTACTTTTATTTTTCAATTCTTTCCACGATCTCACGAGTGAAAGCGGAAGTAGAGAGGGAGGTTCCATTCGGCATAAAACGGGCTAAATCGTGTGTAGCACGAGCGTCCAGAAAGCTTTGTTCCAAGGCTTTCTCTATCAGAGCAGCCGCTTCTTTCCAGTCAAAATATTCTAGCATCATTACTGCCGAAAGGATAATAGAACAAGGGTTCACCACATCTTTTCCCGCAATATTGGGGGCTGTTCCGTGAGTCGCTTCAAAGATGGCATGACCTGTCTGGTAGTTGATGTTTGCTCCCGGAGCGATGCCGATACCGCCTACCATGGCCGCCAGTTGGTCGGAAACGTAGTCTCCGTTGAGGTTTAAGGTGGCTATCACGGAATATTCTTCGGGAATCAGGAGTGTATTTTGTAAGAAAGCATCTGCAATGCAATCTTTTATCACCAGTCTGCCATCTGCCAAAGCATCGCCAAATTCACGTTGCGCCAGTTCGTAGCCCCATTTTTTGAAACCACCTTCGGTAAACTTCATAATATTCCCTTTATGCACCAACGTTACGGAAGGCAAATGATGGTCGAGCGCATACTGGCAGGCAGCACGTACAAGACGCTCCGTGCCCTCACGTGATACAGGTTTCACACCGAAAGAAGAGGTTTCCGGGAAACGGACTTTTGTCACGCCCATTTCGTCTTTCAGGAATTGATAGAACTTTTCAGCTTCCGGAGTTCCGGCTTCCCATTCGATACCTGCATAAATATCTTCCGTATTTTCACGGAACACACACATGTTCACTTTCTCCGGTGATTTGACAGGCGACTGTACTCCCTGATACCAACGAACCGGACGAAGACAGACGTATAAATCAAGTGTCTGACGCAGTGCTACGTTCAACGAACGGATTCCACCTCCGACAGGAGTTGTCAACGGACCTTTGATTCCTACCAGGTATTCCTGAAAGGTTTCCATTGTTTCATCCGGCAACCAGGAACCAGTCGCGTTGAAGGCACGTTCTCCCGCCAACACTTCTTTCCATTCGATCCGACGTTTGCCGCCGTATGCTTTCCGGATAGCTGCGTCCACTACGGCTTGCATGGCAGGAGTTACTTCGGCTCCTACTCCATCGCCGGTAATATAAGGTACGGTAGGCACATCGGGTACCAACAGCGTACCATCTGTTTGCATGGTTATTTTGCTCATTTTTTATCTTGTATTTAAGGCAGAACCGGCACGGAACCAAGCTATCTGCTGTTCATTATAGGTATGTTGCACTTCAAAACTTTCTTTCGTTCCGTCTTCGTGATGAAGAATAATCGTCAGATTGCGCCCCGGTGCGAAATGGACTAAGCCTGATACGGACAGAAGATCGTGTTCCCGAATCTTGTCATAGTCTACTTTATCTACAAAAGTAAGAGCAAGCATTCCTTGTTTTTTCAGATTTGTTTCGTGGATACGGGCAAAACTCTTAGCCAAAATGACACGTACATTGAGGAAGCGTGGTTCCATGGCTGCATGTTCACGGCTGGAACCTTCTCCATAATTCTCCTCGGCAACAACAATAGACGGAATACCTTCGGATTTATACATCTTTGCCGTACCGGAAACTGTTCCATAAGTATTTGTCGAACGATTCCAAACACTATTCGTTTCACCATTGAAAGCATTGACAGCTCCCATCAGCATATTGTCGGAAATATTCTCCAAATGCCCCCGGAAGCGGAGCCACGGACCTGCCATAGAGATATGGTCGGTAGTACATTTTCCCTGTGCTTTAATCAATAAAGGCATGTTCAGCAAGTCCTGTCCGTCCCATGCCGGGAAAGGAGTCAGAAGCTGAAGACGTTGGGAATCCGGTTTTACCCTGATTTCCGTTTTTGCTCCGTGCGGGGCAATATACCCTTCATTTCCCTGTTCAAAACCTTTCAAGGGGAGTTCATCTCCTACAGGCTCGGAGAGTTTCACTTTTTCTCCGTTATGATTCACCAGTCTGTCTTTCAACGGGTTGAAACAGAGATCACCGGCTATTGTTAACGCCATCGTTAGTTCCGGAGAAGCTACAAACGCGTATGTGTTGGGATTACCGTCAGCGCGTTTGGCAAAATTACGATTGAAAGAGGTGACGATTGAGTTTTTTCGTGTCGGATCGT
>OGWR01002347.1_pt1 | contig 13773 bp, 27 predicted proteins | sample 1576061 | NCBI WGS metagenome assembly OGWR01 (sample SAMEA3541511, study PRJEB24748) | human gut metagenome | biome: human gut; feature: human-associated habitat; material: faeces | place: China | collected 2012 | reverse complement strand
AGGTCCACCGCCTAAAGCAAATGGGAGAAAGGAGGCACAAATGACATTGTGTAAGCAAAACGTTTCCGTCGTTTATTCAGAGGAAATCGTAGAACAAAATGGAAAAAAACACCCGGCACCAATCGGGTATATTTATGTTCCAAAAGTAATTCCTATGCAAAGAGAAATGAAATGGTATAAGGACAGAAAGAGAGGAGAGAAAAATGCTTAGATCAACAAATTTCAGCGACATGAATCTTTTAACAAAGGTTCTTTCTATGGTTGAAGACCAGAGAAGCGGTCTTTTCAAGGATCAAAGTGTACAGTCGTAATATTTAGGTGGTCTCTTCAAAGAGGCCACCTAAACTATAATTGAAAGTGAGGAATGAATATGTTAAAAATGTTCAATAGTCATGGAACTGATAGAGAACTAAAAAAGTATGACGCTTGTCTGTGTGAAATACAAGGGGAATTGTCAGAAGATGCAGTTGATATTGATGATGTGGGGAAAATGTACCATGTAAAATTTGCAGATGGATATGAAACAGATGCGTTTGAAGATGAACTATTTTGGGACGAAACTAAGATTTCAAGATAGGAAATACGTGTTTCATAGGAAGATTGGAGGATAGGACATGATTACAAGAGAAATGATTAGAAATGGTTTTGAATCTGGAACTATTTCAATCGAAGAAGAATATGCAGGATGTATTGGCATTTGCTGTAGAATTGGTGATAACGCATTTTATTTTCTCGGTTCAGAAGATGATGATCTAACAAAAGAAGAATATTGGGAATCATATACATTAGATATGACAATAGATATGATTTTTAATATACTGAAAGACGTTGAATCTGCTGAAGAACATGGATTAGATGAAACTGAGTTAGATTATTATACATCTGTATTAGCGCATTAGCCGAATAAAACTAAGATTCGTATTTCAACAGAAAGGATAATAAAGATATGGCATATGTAAATATTAGCAAATGGATTTTAATTGAAGTTGAAAATCAAAATATAAATGAACCAGATACTTACAATTCTTATATAGAAGCTTATGAAGAAATGAAAAGTAGATATGATACTTTCGTAGAAGAAGGAAATGAAGCATCTATTGATGAATATAACGCAAATATTCATACGGATTTATACAATGTTGATTGGAAAATATATGAAGTAAAAGCAGAATAAATTCGCATTTCATTAAAAGATTGGAGGAAAATATTATGTTATTTGCGGTAGTTAAAAGATACGAAAGAAATGGTATTGATTTTGCTGATTGGGAATATAGACCTAATGCACATGATAGAATTTATGAAAAAATGATGGAACTTACAGATAACGACCATGAAATTTCTGACGAAGCTGCATCATGGTGTGAGTCAGCAACAAAAGGAGAAATTTATGAATTTTCAGAAGGCGAAATCGAAATAATGCATATTGATTGAATAATATGGAGGATTTTAAAATGGAGTTTAAAGTAAAACAGTATAGTGAAAACAATGGAAAAACAAGAAAATATATTGAATACAAAATTCAAGATGAAGATGAAGAAAAAATCTTTAATAATGCAGAATATTTTGAAATTAATATCGATACAGATACTTTTGAAAATATTATGTCTGGTACAGGGGGCTTTTGTGCTAATGTAACGACTCGACTTATAAAAAATAAAAAGCTAAAAGACATTGTAAAAATTTCTTTATTCTGCATTCCTCAAGAATACAATGACTTGATGTTTGTTTTTATCTATATCGATAGAAATAATAAAATTCAACATATTATGTATGATGACAATTATTTTGATTATGAATATTTTAAAAACAAATTTGCAGATTGTATTATTAATAGTGGATTTATTTATGAACTAGAAGACAATGAAACCTACAAAGACTTATTTAAAGAAGTTTGTTTTAATCCATCCGCAGAATTTAAATATACTGTTGAAGGTAAAAATATAAAGTGGGGAGATTCATTTGAAACAGATAATTTAGATATTTTAACAGATAATGTTAAGAAAAAATTGTCTGCTTTTTGTGTCGAAAAGATTATTTTCACTTTATATTCTAATCCATTTGATTTTATTAATTTAGAAGGTAAATTTTTATTAAACGATGGAAGTTATCTTTCACACTATCAATATTGGGAAGGAGTAAAAACAAAAGAAGAATTTTTCAAGAAAATGGAAGATGAAGGAGTGACTCTTAGAAATAATTATGTAGATGATTCTATCTATACTTTTTATGTTCCATTCTCTCCAGTTGTTTTGGACAAATTATCATTTATTAAAAATAATCTTGTTGAAAGATAGAATTACCAGATGAAAAGGCGAGATATGTAACTAAAAAGAACAGCCTATGTAGACATCAACGAAAAAGGTTTCCCGACTGGTATCTGGTGGAACAATGACGAAATGAATATAGAACATGACGGATCATATGAAGGAACAATGAACGATTTAGATAACATGACATCGGAAGAATTGTATAATAAATCACAGTATGCAGATAGTTATTCAGATAATGACGAAGTATATGAGTTGATTAAAAAAAATATGTGGTAGAATAAATTCACATTTACTAGAAAACAGCGAAAATCAAATGAAATTAATAAGAGACACATGATCGAAACTATGTATTAGAAGATTGTGCTTATTACCGGATTTTTGATCTGAATAACTCTGAGAAAGGCAAGGTAAAACGAGATGAGCAATAACAAAGGTGGTAGCCCAGTAACAACTATGTTGGTACTGGTAGTGCTAATAGTAATTTTTATAGTTTGTAAAGATTCCATTACAAATGTAATATTTAAATTACTGTATTTTATCAATACATTATTAAATTAAAAAATTAATTTTAACCCAGGGATTGCATAGAAAATCCCTGGGTTTTTTATTACAATTTTTAAATATGCATAATGTGCTACAAAATATTACAATGTAATACATTTATCAAAAAAACACTTGCAAATAGTATTATTCAGTATTAGAATATATAATATAAACGAACATGGGTTCGACGAAGGGGGGCGCAGAGAGTGCAGACAGTAGAAAAACAAATGGTTCTTACCATGATTGATGTCGTTACAGCAGAGTTAAGAGATGAGTCTATAAGACAAGGGATGCATCAAGAGGAACACTTGCAACTGTATAACATCATAGCTGATATATACCGGGAGCAAATTGAAAGTATGCAAACATACGACAACGAGTTAGAAGACCTTGATTGGATGCTCATTACTAATTACACGCCAAAGGTAAAAGGACGCTACCTAATCACTATTGTAATTAACGGTGAGAAAAAAGTGGTAGAGGGAATATACACTGGAGAAAAATGGCTTTATATGACAGATGATGGAAAAATACAGTATTTTGGAAAAAATGACAACTTGCTGTATGCGTGGAAACCTCTCACGACACCATGTGAGTAAGAAAAATTAGCCCTGTACATGCTTTGCAGGGCTACGATAAATACAATTTGGGGTTTTGGAGACCTACGAAATGTATGACATGTCAAACAATTACCTTGCCATCTATTACTTCCGTCATGTTTTGGAGACCTACGAAATGTATGACACATCAAACACCGTGATTTCTCCGATGGTTAAGAAGTATTAAAAAATGAAAGGAGAGTGTCAAATGAGAGAAGGCTATTGCAAGAGAACATATTCTATCACAGATAAGGCACTAAAAAGAGCAAGTGATAGAGTTAGTAAGAATGCATTCGATCCGCATCGCACTCCGGATGCACTAACATATCAGAAAAAATCAGAACAGAGAAAGGAACTATTAGGTGAGAAACACGAAGAGTAAACGGCAGCAAAAGAAAATACGAGAGTTCGTGAAAATGTACTTTGGTGTTGTAATAATTGGATTTGTGTACTACCAATATTCTACGAACCGATTATTTCAAGTATCACATCAGTTGTTACTGTCAGATTTTGTGATAACGATTATGACGGCAGTCGTTGTATTGTTGCTGCTAAAATATATACGAATAGCAATACGTAGAAAACGATACTTAGTATCTGGCATAAAAGAAATAGATAAGATGGATGGTGTTACCTTTGAGGCCGTCTGTGCTTCCCATCTAACCCGACTAGGCTATCGAGTAGAAGAAACACCTGCATCATGTGATAAGGGAGCAGATCTAATTGCCAAAAAAGGACGAGATGTTGTGGCGGTCCAGTGTAAGCGATATAGCAGCAAATTGTCAAACACTTGTGTTCAAGAAGTTGTTGCTTCCATGAAAGTCTATAAGGCAAATAAATGTATGGTAATCACAAATAGCTATTTCACACCAAACTGCCGGCAAGTAGCAGAAGCAAACGATTGTATGTTGTGGGATAGAGACACCATAATAAGGAAATTCAAATTAATTTAAGGAAGGAAGAGAGAAATGCGAGTATTAAGATATAAGGTAAATGGAGAAAAAGGTAAGGAAATTGATATTAGAAATAATGAGGTGGATTTAAGAGAAGAAATTGGTGGAGAGTTAGCAGCATTTGCATTGAATGAAGAAGTTTCTATAGATGTTATTTATAGAAGCAATTCTGAAAATGATGATCTCAAACCAAACTGCGTTGTAACGAAACCAGATGGAGAAGAAGTCACTATATATGGAGACTTTGTTGTTGCCGGAGTAAATGGAAGAGTATTCAAGAGATTAGAAAAAGAAGATGATGCATTTGTTCTTGAAAAAATCCGTCCAATCGCATAGGAAAATATATGCTTCTTGACGAAAAAGACATTTTTCGATAAAATAAGACACATAGTAATAAGAGTTTAATGATTTTGAGTTCCGAGAGGCATTTGCCTTTCGGAATTTTTGCGTTTAGGCGTTTTCAAATCATTTGGCTCTTTTTTTGTTCTTATGATTGGAGGCGGCCTATGAAAAAATCTATCAGTAATGCTATTGATGTATGTAATGGCAATTACACAAAAGTACCTGCCTACGAATTAGTAGACTCTACCAAAAACATACTTACTTTGTTTGGAGTAAAGGAAAGAGTAGAGGATCTATTAAATAGAGTAGGACAAAGAAAAGTATTTGGCATGATAGGAAATGTCAAATACGACGAGAAAGGAAGAACGACTGCACAAGAACTGTCGTTTGTCGTAGATGGAAAAAGTGAAAACGGCTATGTAAATGCCTACGTTTACGACTGTCTGCATCCGGAGAAATCCAAAATGGACCAGATCTTCCTAAAATTAGAGGGCGATGAAATACACCGTATCTTCTAAAACTATTGGGGGCAACACTGTTTGCCTCCTTCGGATAATAATTACAATTAACATAGAGAGGAAGAAAATAACATGGCAGATATAATATTTGGAGTGATGTTTTTAGTAGGAGCATTAAGTGGATATAAAAGAGGAGTAGTACGTGATGTGCAATATATTGTTGGAACAGTAATAGGTCTATTAGCAGTGCCTCTGTTTTCTCCGGTAATTATTTCTTTAATAGAAAGACCAATTTATCGGTTCTTAGGCTCAGACGTAGCAGGTATTATAGCACCATTTCTACCAGTAATATTCAAGACAGTGATATTTGTATTGGTGCTGCGTGTATGTCAGAAGATTGTATCCTTAGCTTTTAATATATCTTATCTGCCACAAGGCGTACAAAAGATAGATCATATTGCAGGAATTGTATGGGGGATATTAAAAGTAGCACTTGTTGTATGGGCGATTGCAATGCTTGTAGGATATACAAATGGCTATATTGTAACTAGAAGAATAAACGCAGTATTAAATACCTCTGTTATATATAACACCTTGAAAAACATAAATCTTCTTTCAAAGGTATTCTTACTGTAAAAATACGGTAAAATTTTGAAAAAAATGGAAATTTCTGTAAAAATTTCATAAGAATTTGTTGCAAAATGAAAAAAAAGGGAGTATAAAGTAATAGAAAACCGTATATTGCAGTATGTATCTACGAATATCTGTTCGGGGGAGATTATGAATATAAAGAAATCATTATATGTTTGCTATAAAGCGGAGAAGAAGGAATTACCAGATCTGAATAGCGTAGAAAAGAAGTTTGAAGCAGGGGTTGTTTTGGCATACGGCGATACCAAGACAGAACTTGCACACTTTATGGGGGTAAGCGAAGCAATTTTATACGAGTTGTTTTCCGAGCATAAAGGCGAAGATTATATACCATACAAAAACTTCCTGTTGAGCGAAGTAGATATTGCATAGAAAATATGGAAATTAGCAATCATTAGGTTGCTATTTTTTTACGCAAAAACAGAACAAGTGTTTGCATATTGTTGCTGAATATAGTATAATATCGTATATAGATAAGAAAACATGTTCGATTTATTGATAGTTGGTGAAGTTATTATGAGAGAAATCCCTACGAAAAAACAAGCAATTTTACAAAAACGTGGCATTCAGAGTGCGATTGACTTATTGTACAACTTTCCGCATAGATTTACAGATTACAGCAGCTTAAAGGAATTGGATGAGAGTTTGGACGGACACTATATCGCAACGTATGGCGAACTGACAAACGTTAATCTTAAAAAAAATGGCCATACATCTACGCTCACGCTGCGTTTTGAGCAAAACGGAATCACATTTCGCGCCAATTTAATAGGTGTAGCTAACATGAAAAACTACTATAAAAGTTTCGTTGGTGTAAAAATGTATATTTTAGGTAAAGTACAATATTCCGAGGAGTGGGGCTATAGCTTTATGGATCCGGATTATGTTGGAGACAACAAATATGCTCTTAAAATTTGGAACAAATACCCGAAATATGCAGATATTGGAGCAGATTGGTACGAAGGTCTTGTAAAAGAAGCCTTCAACGAGTTAGAGATTAAAGAAACCATTCCGGACTACATTCTTGAGCAAACCAAGCTGCCATCCAAGAAAGAAATGTTTGAAAACATGATATATCCAAAATCGGAAGCAGGCATAAGAAAGGCAGTACAGCGAAATGTATTTGAAGACCAATTATATTTTGCCATAAAGGTACAGTTAGCTGACTTGAACGTAAGTAAAGGTTCCGAATTTAATCTAAAGTTCAAACAATCTGTAGACAAAACGATTGCATCATTACCATACGATCTTACACCGGACCAGGCAAACACACTGGATAAAATCTTTTCAAAAATGAGAGATGGCAGAAGAGTATCAGCCCTTATTCAAGGAGATGTGGGTTGTGGAAAATCCATTATAGGCTTTTTGTTAATGCTTGCTATGGCAGATAGTGGTTATCAGTCGGTAATCATGGCTCCTACTGTTGTATTAGCAGAGCAGCACTATAAGGAACTTTTAGAATATGCCTCTAATTGCGGGTATAACGTTGCTTTTTTAGGTGGAAAGCAGACCGCAAAGGAAAAAAGAGAGATATTAAAGGGAATAGCTTCTGGAGAAACAAAACTTATCGTAGGAACGCATTCTGTAATATCAGATGATGTTGTATATAAAAATTTGGCAATGACATTGGTAGACGAAGAACACCGTTTTGGAGTAGCACAAAGAGAGAAATTAACAGAGAAAGCATCTAAGGGAGTGCATACAATACAATTTTCTGCCACACCTATACCACGTTCAATGGCAAAAACAATTTATTCAGATACCGACGTATATGAAATAAAAACCATGCCAAAAGGAAGAAGTCCGATAAAAACAGCCGTATATAAGAATGACACGACTGCCATCAACTTTCTCAAGAATCACATCGCAAATGGAGAGCAAGCATATATTGTATGTCCTCTGATAGATAAGGAAGATAGTGAGGGAGTAAAACCTCGCACCGTAGCCGAAATGGAAAAGCTCATCAAGGAGCAGGTGTGTGAAGAAGTAGGCATTGTAACCGGAAAGCAAAGCAAAAAAACTACGCAGGAAGAACTAGATAAATTCAAAGCTGGGGAAACAAAAGTCCTTGTAGCAACTACAGTTGTAGAAGTAGGGGTTAATGTACCAAACGCAACAGTTATTATTATTGAAAATTCTGAATTATTTGGATTAGCACAGTTGCATCAACTACGTGGACGAGTAGGAAGAGGGGCTAAACAAGGCTATTGCTTATTGCACTCACAAAAAAATACGGAGCGATTAGAAGTTATGTGCAATACCACGGATGGTTTCAAAATTGCAGAAGAGGACCTAAAATTGCGTGGTGCCGGTAATGTCTTAGGAGATGAGCAAAGCGGCAACAATCGCTTCCTTGATGCAGCAGTATCATATCCTAAAATGTACGAACACGCCAAATTTTTTGCTCAACAAATGGTTGCAAATAATACATACCAAGTGCTAATAGACGAAATGGAACGAAGATCAGAAAAGATCTATTTAAAAGCCAGCAAAGTGCGTTTTCTTCATTAAATAAAATTCTATCGTTTGCCATAGGTGAAAACCCACTACCTTTAGGGGGTGGATAGTTGACTAAACCTAAGAAAATGCACCTTTGTGGTATATAATAAGAAAACTTCCAATGGTATTCTGTACGTGCTTTGCAGAATACCATACAATTTGGGGTTTTGGAACCCTATGAAATGTATGACCTATCAAACTGGATTATCATTATTATTGATGCAGAACCAGTTTTGGAACCCTATGAAATGTATGACCTATCAAACCGGAAACAGAAACATACATCCATTTTTCTTGTTTTGGAGACTAATAAAATGTATGACATATCAAACGGTAATTATCATGATAGAGATGAAAATCTTGTTTGGAAACATGTGAAATGTATGACCTATCAAACTGGGAAACGGGAGATTATTATATATTGGCGACTTTGGAGACTATAAATGTATGACATATCAAACAGCATTGTAATTATGTAATAAAGGAAATTTCTATGATAACATCAATTTTAGCAACATCTTTACTATTATCAGCGAAACCAACAAGTGGAATTGTAGCATACACAATGGAACAGTGTGTGCAGTCGTTAGAAATAGCACAGGAGCAATTAGAAGCAAAAGAGAAAAAAGAAAAATATCTAAAAGAGCAGATACGTCTAGTAGTAATGCAAGCCTTAGATGATTTAGAGACAGACTTTCATGGATATACATATATTTCATCTGATCGAAAGAAAGTAGTTAATACGGCACAAAGCCTAGAAGGAAAAATTGTCTATCAGTGGGGCGGCAAAGCAAAGCATTCTGGATGGAATGACAATTGGAATAATAGAGTTACAGATAATTCTACGGAATTACAAGGACTTGATTGTTCCGGATTTGTAGCTTGGGTGTACAAAACTGCAATAGATAAGGATGTCGGAACTTCTACGGCAGAGTTGTCGCAAAAATGGACGACGATAAACTATACGGATTTAAAGCCTGGAGATATTGGACTAATCCGAGAGGGTGGCAGTAACAAAGAAAGTACAAACCATGTAGGAATCTATGTAGGAAAAGATGAATATGGGAAAGACTTATGGTGCGATTGTAATGCAGACGACAACACTGTTGTAACGAGGAATGCTAAGTGTTTCCGTATATATAAGAGGATCTTGGAGAGGTGACAATGTATGAGTAAACAAAAATTAGAACATCAAATCACTGTTTCCGTTGTATTAGATGAAGAATATGCTAACAGCAATCAACTTCAAGAACTAAAGAATGAGATAGAAATATTAATTGCTAGTTACAATTGCTTCCTGCAAACAAGTGAAGTGATGGTACATTAGTTAGAAATACAAAAAAGAAAGGAAAAATTCTATGATTACATTAAATATAGACGTAACCATGTTAGGTCCTATTGCCCTTATACTTGGTCTCGTTGTTGGTTCTGCGTTATGTTTCTTGTCCTTTGGAATAGAGGACGGGAGAGGAATGGGCTTATCTCTATTAGGCGCATGTGTGATACTAATCGGTGTTGTTCTTAATGATACCTTAACACCATCAAATCAAGAACGTTATAGCGAATGTATTGCAGATAATTACACTGTCTACTTAAACGGAAATGAAGTAGAACATCCGGATAAATTAAACGTAAAAGGTTATGACATCACATTTGATGATGAGAAAAAAAAGGTATTGCTCAGTGATTAAGCAAATATTGGAACAGTTAACAGAACAGCAATAGAGCAGCGTAAACAATAATAGAAAGGAAGAATCACTATGGAAAACATGAATTTATCAGATGTACATAATATTTTATGTGAAGAATTATGTAACTTACGGGCAGCAACAGGAGAAAACTTATCAACGGAATGCGAGCGCGCCAGATCAATAACTGGTGTCGCATCAGCAATTATAGAGAACAGCAAGGTTGTTCTCAAAGCGCAGGAAATTATCGGTGAATATTCAACGGCAAAAGATGTTAATGTACCTGAGTTCTTGATTGGAAAACCTAACACCGCAATAGAGGATCAACATGGCTGCGCATAAAACTTTTTCTAACGAACAGGCAAATTTTATTCTGCAAAACTACCGTGGTAAGACCAATACGGAAATCTGTGATTTGTTAAACCAAAAATTTTGTACAAACTTTCGTCCGAAGCAAGTAGAACATTTTAAATATACAAACCACCTATATTCCCTTAAGAAAAAGTTTCCACCAGAAATCTGTTGTTATATCGCAGAAAATCATTATGGAAAATTCCACAAGGAACTGACAAATGAAATAAATACAATTTTTGGAACATCTTACGTCACAAAGGAGGTAACAAGTTATCTGCGTCGTAACCATCTAACGACAGGTATGAGAGGTGCCTGTTCATTAAAGTATTCGAATGGCGAAACTGTTTTGAGAAAAGCCGGTCTATTTATCAAAGTTGATGGTCAATTTATCAAAATGAGCCATTATGTATTGGAACAAAATGGCATAAAGGTAAAACCTGGTGATTGTATCAAATTTTTAGATGGAAATAAAACCAATTATGATCCGGAAAATTTAGTTGTCGTATCACGTAATGAAAATTTACGTTTGAATAGTAATGGATGGTTTACAAACAACAAATCTCTCAACCAATGTGCTATCGACACTATAAGGTTGCAGACAGCTGTGAATCAAATTGAGAAAAGTGATAATCACTGAAACATATAGTTATATTTTTGATAATGAAAAAAGAAGTCTTACTCAGTAATCCAGCAAATATAGAAATGTAAAAGAGGTGACAACTATGACAAACCAAAGACCTATATGCCCGGAGTGTGGTAGTCCTTTAATTGTATCTGTAGATACAACTGGAACATGGAGCCGGAAGATTAACAAAGATGGAAGCCTGCACAAAGTAATAAACCGTTCTTCCGGTCAACCAAATGGACCATCTTTTCTTGAATGTGAAAATAAGAACTGTAATTTTTCATATGATACAGAACACGCATCACATGATGAACCTAATCCATCTTTAGACAGTTGGATAGAGGAACATAGAATGGAACTTTGGTAACCTAATTCACGTAAGTCAAGAAAGAAATGATTCTATATAATTAAACGAAATACAAAGAGGATAAAGGAGAAAAATTATGTTTATTAAGTACACAAAATTAGTAAGTCAGTTATTTACGACCATTTGGTCGCAGAACGATCATGTTGCTGTAACAGCATGGTTACAAGCAATTGGATATTCTTTGATGATTGCATTAAGTATAGTATTAATCATTACAATCAGTGTAGGGGTATTCTTCGGACCATACAAATGCCATGAAATCTTTATCAATAAACCAAAGCGGCTTTGGTATGCGGAATTAGCAAAGAAGGAACCAGATAATCCGGAATTGCTAAAGGTAATGCCAAAGAAGATGCGTACACGACAGTTTATTTATTGGGGCGTTTTAATCTTCCTCTATGTTCCAATTGCAGTACCTACAGTGTTATTCTTGCTTAGTGTTATTACAGGTGGTTCTCTTTAGAGTCACCTATAAATGTAAAAATATGGAAAGGAAGTAGTGAAAAATGAGTTTGCCTAATGTACCTAAAGATCTTTTAAATCTTATTTTTGTTTTCAGCTTTTTGGGCGGAGGACTCGTAACTTTATTCGGAATAATGGAAACTATAAAGAACCCCGGAGACGATTTTCCAATAACTTTGAAAATGGGGATTTGTATGTTGATATTAAGTTTGTCAACCGTAATTATGATGAAGATATAGTATGGTGGTTCTATCTAGGATCACCTGCTATGAGAAAGGATAAATAATGGTTAAAGTGGTTATATTTCACATAATCGTGGTTATTGTTTGTTTACTATATGTTCTTTTATTTTGGATCTTGAGTGACAATATTCAAGATATACGAAGAGAAATACTTGCTGAAAAGGCATTATCGTCCAATAAGCATATGTTAAAGTATGTTCAAAAAATGGTGAGAACAGCATATCATCAAGCAATTTTTCATCGTAAATGGGATAGTGAGAGTTTACTTCATACAAATTATGATATAGAGGTTTTCTGTAATGAGCTGTTTAAACAATCAAATGATTGGACTTGGCAGGACTATCAAAGTCGATGTATCGACATGATTGATAATGCAAAAACAACGATAAAAAACTATTATCAAGATGGTTGCTACAAATACATGTCAGAGTGTATGTTAACTTATCTTAGTTTTTGTGAGGTGAATATATTGTCACATAATATAGAAGATTGGGATAAGTTAGACGATATAGATCCTTGGGATGCATTAAGTCTTGGAGATAAGCTTTTCCAATTTCATAAATTCTTTGATAACTTTTTACTGATTATGCCGTACACAGAAAAAGATGAAAATTCATTCACTCCTCAAGAAATGGTTGCTACGTTACGTAAGCAAAATACAAATGTCCCTCAGACAGAAGAGTGGTATCAAGAACTACAAGATGATTTAGAGTTTTTACAGAAATACTATAGAAACTGTCTATTTCAAATGGATGGTTCAATTCTTCTTCCAGAGGAAATTTATTATAGTGAGGTATTCTCATGATTGATAGAAAACTGAAATTAACGGAAATCATACAAAAAAAAGCCGATTTGGAGAACTATTATCAAGAGGGCGAGTGTAAACAAGATGCTAATTTGGCAGATCATAAAGAAAATATTTCTGTATCAGAACAGTATGAACCTGAATAGAAAGGAAAAGATATGAATTACACGCCGGAAGAAATAAAATGGATAGGATTCCAAACTGACCTCATACTTATCATATGTTTCTTAGGTGTTTTGGGACTTTTATATCTCCTCAAATATGGTGATGATATTGTTTTTGAGCTAAAAGAACGAAATCATAGACGATTTGCAAAAAAGGCATTGCGATCCGATGATAATATGATGAAGTATATTAAAATTATGGTAAAAAATGAATATCGTAATCAAAAAACAAAAGAATTTTCCTTAAAAGATAATTCACAACAAAGAGACTATATTGAAGACATCTGTAAAGCGTTAGCTGATACACAAGAAACAGTTGATTTTGAAACATGTCAAACATCTTGTATTGATATGATTGATAAAATGAAAGCAATGATAAGAAATTACTATCGAGACAGTAAATATGAGAAAGCCGCCGACTGTACCATCACCTATTTAAGCATTTGCGAAGCAAACTTAGTAGCAATCGAATATGGAATTAATTGGAAACGAATATTAGAAAAGTTCTTTCACATAGTATTCTTGAGCGTGAGAGAGTACAGCGATAAAGGGAAATCCCCTAAAAAAGTAATTGATAATTTACAAAAAAAGGATACTTCCCAGAAAAAATCTCTACAATGGTACCAATCATTAAAAGAAGATTTGAAACTTTTACAGAAATATTATGGCAAATATAAATTCGATACAAATGGAACACTTTATTTTCCTGGCGGTATTCATAAATAACAAGAAAGTGAGGTTTTACAATGTC
>OGWR01002343.1_pt1 | contig 13775 bp, 13 predicted proteins | sample 1576061 | NCBI WGS metagenome assembly OGWR01 (sample SAMEA3541511, study PRJEB24748) | human gut metagenome | biome: human gut; feature: human-associated habitat; material: faeces | place: China | collected 2012 | reverse complement strand
GATAAAGACTATGAGATCGGAGATCTGACTCTTCAGTATAACAAGGCGTGGAAATTCAAAGTGAAACATCTGGCCGGTGCATGGGATGAAAGTCAGATGGAAGAGACGGATGTTTTGACCGAGCTTGCAGCACAAAATAAAAATTTCGCTGAACTGAGTGAGAATATTACATTCCCTGATGGTTCAGGTTTCTATCCGGATGTTCAGGATGGTGTTCGTGGATACAATACAGATCCGGGACGAGGTGCCGATACATTCGTCCCTTTTAAAAAATCACCCATTTTGATTGGAAGTAGATCAGGAAATGGGACAATTAACTGTACTTCTATAAATGGTTATGAAAAGCTTTCAGCTAATGATTTCCTGATATCCATAACAAAATATAACACGTCTGTCACTGGAGGTGGGAATATGCCATCAGGAAAATCTTTTTCTGTGATACCGAATAAATCATATAATCCAAGCACTGGAATATTAACATTATCTGGATGTGCCGGGTCTATATATGACCATCCGGCAACAATGGCAACGACGTTGACGGTAGACATATATTTGAAATGAAATAACTTATATCAGTTTTTAAACAAACAATAATGACCACCCAGTAGCTGCTTTTGCGGTTATTTTATCTCCAGCTAATAGATAGGCAATGTACAGTTGCTCTGTTCCGTGAGATGTGCTTTTGTTATCATACTTAATCTTTTTTGCTTTTCCACTAATATTTTCGATGGTTGGTTCAGATCCGTTAAATGCTGTATAGATTGCATAACCAGATTTTTCGGCTGTATATACGTAATTTGCGCCAGAGTGCGAATATACATTTACAAGATTGCTTAGATTATTAAAAGGGAAGAATGTATCAGCACCTCGATTTGGAGATGTATTATATCCCTTCTGTCCATCCTGTTCATCAGGATAGAATCCTGTACCGTCAGGAAATGTTATGTTCTCAGATAGTGCATTAGGACAACGGAAGTAAAAGTGTACATCATGGATGTGAGCTGCGCTATTTGCAAAATGATTTATATTGTCTAATATAAGGAAGAAAATTGAATTATCAGAAAACAACTGGTTACTGGTGGGACACAAAAATGAAAGAATTGTCCGGAAACAAGGACATCTTGCTGGTTTTCCCCGTGGTTGGGGGGGAAGAGGAGACAGTGTGTTTTTTGGGTTTTATCATGTGAAAAAGGCAAGGGAAGGTTCGTTTCCTTGCCTTTTGTCTTTTTGATGCGGAACCGGGAGACGTAGGCCGGCAAACGGGACTGGGCCGTCTCCCCGCCCCCTCAAATGTCTCTTCTCTTTATCCGCTAGAACTTGTAGCCCACGGATACGGCGGCGATATGGCTGCTCCCGTTGTGGGAACGTCCCTTCAGGACGCCGTCGGCGGTGGACTTGTCATAGCTGAGTTCCTTGATGATCAGGTAACCGTAAGCAAGGTCAACGGTCCACTGATCCCAATTGAAGCCCACACCGGCGGTGATACGGTGACGCCCGTTGCTCGGGGTCATGTAGTCGCAGGTGCTATCCTTCATCGGGCTGGTTTCGAAAACATAGCCGCCGCGCAGGGTCAGCCAGTCGAGCGCCTTGTATTCGGCACTGACGTTGAAGCCCCACGTGTCGCGCCAGTTTTTGGGGCTGTACGCGGTGCCGTAATCGTCGACGTGGATGTTCAGGGAACGGTAGTTGCTCCATACGGTGTACACGGTTCCGGCTTCGAAGCTCAGGGTTTCCATGGGCTTCCACATCACGCCGAAGGAAATGGTATCGGGAAGGTTCAGGTTGCCGTGCAGATCGGAGTTGGGCAGGTGGACGCCCGGAAGCGGATTCTTGTTTTCAAATTCCAAATGCCCGCGCACGGCCTGCTTCACGCGGCTGCGGTAGGTCAGGCCTGCGGCCCATTCGTCGTTGAATTTGTAATGCGCGGCGAGGTTGAAGCCGGGGGCGATGCTGGACCCGGTGAGCATCTGCTGATCGTGCCCGAAGCGCCCGGCGAGGGCTGGGTTGACCATCCCGCCGAGATCCGCGTCCTTCTTCATGAGCATGGTGGCGTACATGAACTCAAGGCCCACGGCGAGGGAGAGATTATCATTGATCTTGAAGGCAAGGTTGGGATTCAGTGAAACGGTCTTGAGGCTGACGTATTTGAGGTTTTCGCGGCCCGGCCAGTTTGTGGGATAAGAATTGCCGAGGCCGAACCGGGAGAAGATGCCGATGCCGCCCCAGAGGTTATCACTGAACTGATGGGTGAGATAGGCGTGCGGATTTGCCCATGTGTGCTTGTCTACGTCGGTGGAGCGGCCGATGCCGAAGCGGTCCACCGTGTCGACGGTCCCGGAAGGCTGAATGGCGGTCATGCCCACCATTATTTGGGTACCGGGGAGCTGAGTGATCCCAGCGGGGTTCCAAGCCACGGCGGAAGGATCGTCCGCGCGGGCAACCATGCCGCCGGCGAGAGCCGTGCCTCGGGCGCCGAAGTCGGACAGGGCAAATCCTTCCGCTTGGGCTTTTCCAGTAAGCTGGGGAGCCGCCAACAGGCAGGCGGCAAGCAACAGGGAGGCAATCCGTTTCATAGTCTTCCTTGCTTTGTTAGAAGTTGACGTGTAAAAACTGCCATAGCAAAAAGGCAAAAAGCGTCGGTGGTTGTCGATGCTTTTCGTTTTTAATGGTAAAAGACCAATTTTTTTACCAGAAACGGTACTAAAATGCTAGCCGATTTTCTGGTTTGACGTTTTTCGGCTTCCTTTTCAGCCTCGGAGTATGCATGTCTTCCGCCTCTTCTCCGCTTCTTGATTTTCGTGATGTGAGCCGTTCGTTTACGGTGCGGCAGGGTGTGCTCGGGAGAGTGCGGGGCGAAGTTCGCGCAGTGGATGGCGTATCGCTTTCCGTACGTCGCGGCGAGACGCTCGGCCTGGTGGGCGAGTCCGGGTGCGGCAAGTCGACACTGGCGCGCATGGCTGTGCGGCTTCTTCCTCCGACGGGCGGGGAAATCCTTTTCGACGGCGAATCCGTATTGCCCGGCGTGTCGGGCCGCAATGACACATGGTATTCCCGCCGTTTGCAGATGATCTTTCAAGATCCTTTTTCTTCGCTGAATCCCCGGTTGAAGATCGGTACGTCCATTGCCGAGCCGTTGATGGCCATAGGCGCGCCGTCGGCGGAGCGTCAGGAGCGTGTGGGCGAAATCCTGCGCCGCGTGGGGTTGCAGCCCGGACATGCCGGACGTTACCCGCACGAGTTTTCCGGCGGCCAGAGGCAGCGTGTGGCGATTGCACGGGCACTGGTGACCCGCCCGGAGCTTGTCGTCTGCGATGAGGCCGTGTCGGCCCTCGACGCCTCGGTTCAGGCGCAGGTGCTGAACCTGCTGAAAGAGGTACAGGCTGATTTCGGGCTGACGTATTTCTTCATTTCACATGACTTGTCGGTCGTCGGCTATATGAGCGACCGGGTGGCGGTCATGTACTTGGGACGCATCGTCGAGCAGGCCGATAGGAACACCCTGTTCGGTTCGGCGGCGCATCCGTATACGAAGGCTCTTTTGGCCGCCGCGCCCGTGCACGATCCTGCAAAGAGGCATATCCGGGCTTTCCTGCCCGGTGAACTGCCGAGCCCCTTTTCGCCGCCCGCCGGGTGTGCGTTCCATCCCCGGTGCCCGCAGGCAATGCCCCGTTGCCGTGAGGAAGCCCCGGAACTCCGGGAAATCGCGCCGGATCATCTGGCCCGTTGCCATCTGTATGGATAGCGCCTTGTTGCAGCGACAAGAAAAAAGCCCCTGTTCCCGACGGAACAGGGGCTTTTTGGGGGATGGGTTACTGGACGATGCCGGGAGTGAGGCCGGGGACATCGTCGGTACCGGAACCGCCGGTGCCGGGAATGCCGACCTTGAAGTGTCGGAAGACAAGCCCGTCTGGTGTTTCAGGAACGGAGGAATAGGCCCCTGAAAATATCCCGGCATGATCATGGACACCGGATACGGGAATGCCTTCGGAGGTTGCAATGGTATAGTCATCTATCTTTATGGCGAGAACCGGGTTGACGTATCCCCAGATGATACGGTGGAAAGTCGGCTGCTGTCCCCGTGAAACGCCGTTTGAGGGCTGAGTGTCCGTGAGTGACGGCCAGTAGGTTTCTTCCATAAAATTGTTGTTGTTTTGAAACGCAATCCAGCCTTGGACGTAGTTCTTTTTGTCTTGTTCCCACACGCGGACGACAAGGGTTGTCGTACTGTTCTTTTTAAGTATTTCCCCTTCGGGGATGCTGTAGGCGAGACAATTGAGCGCGTGTTTTGTCTTTTCGTCATTGTAGTGCCACAATACAACACCGTCGCGCAGGGTACGGTCCGCCACGTTCGAGTACAGGTAATTATAGGTACCGTAAGGATCATCAGGAATATAGACGTTCGGTTGGCGAACAGTATCAGGCCAGGTGGGTTGGTAATGTGAGATATTTTTATAGCCTCCCGGAATGAGTGCAGGGTTCACTGGAGATCGCGTTACGCCTGTGTATGTGTTGTCGTATACTCCCGGAGCCGTTGGGTACTGAATATAACCTGTAGTTACCTTGCCGGAGACAACCCCCATACCGAGCCCGGAAACGCCGTACGAAGTCAGCTCGTCGTCATCGTCATCGCCCGGTTCTGGAAGAAAGTGTGTTCTGAACAGAACCCCGGCAAACAGGTTTGCCGATACTTGATACCACGGGATGACCGATGTTTGGATGAGGATGTCGTTGTTTGGCGTTTCGGCTATTTTTTCTTCCGTGATGCCGGCGAACCACGAATCATAGGTCGTGTGGTTTTTTCTGGTATTCAGAAAGTGATCCGGTGTGGCTCTTTCATAGCCTTGTACGAGCAGTCCTTTTTTATCTTGAGCCGTCTCGAAGTGTCCGAATCTGTTGTCATCAAAAATTTCTTCCGCGTCGTCTTTATTTTTGAGCGGGCTCGACACTTCCGGCATTTCCTGTACGCCTCCGTCTCCCGATCCCCCTGAGCCACTGCCCGAACGCAGTGAACTTCTCCCGTTCGTATGCCACACCAGCGCGGCCCGTGCACCGTTGGCGGTTTGGGCTTCGCTGACCACGCGGATATATTGCCCGAGGACGAGTTCCTTGTCTTCGCCAAGTTCCGGGTAGGAAGAGCCCGAGACGGGGCGGACGCCCTCGAACGTATAGGTGGAACCGGATTTGGACAGGCGTTCATAGATAAGGCGTTTCGCGCTGTCGGGATTGAGCGTGGCCCCGCCCTTGTTCACGACACCGATCAGTCCGCCGGTTTCGGGAAAGTAATCAAAGTCGTTTTTTGCCGTGTTGACGGAAATGGTCGTTTGCGTTTTTGTGGGATACGTTGGTGTCCCGCGCCCGATAAGATACGCATCCGCGTTGGGGGTGAGCGCCGCAGCTTTTCCGAAAGAGTATTCTGCTCTGCTGGCTGTACCCGATTTGGCAATCAGCAAAAGTTCGCGCGTCCCGGATGGCGCTTCGGGATACCAGCCGGAGCCTCCCTTCAGCAACGTCCCTGTGTCTGAAGTGCGAAACCACGAGGGGAACAGCTTGAGAGAGACGTTCCCGCCCGTGATTGAAAAGGTTTTGCCGTCCAGCGTATCATCCACCAAAGTCATGAGCCTTGCTCCGGTATCGGCCTTTGACGTCTGCACCCGGACGATTTCCTTTCCCGATTCGGCGAGGTAGGAGGCTTGCACCGTTTCCTTGGCGTCCAGTCCGGTCATGACGGAACCTGTCATGAGCGAAACCGCGACCATGCCGAGCAGGGCCAGAATGACGATCCCGCCGATGATGGTCAGAAGGACGCTTCCGCGTTGTGACGTCTGCATGGGGAACCTCAATCCTTGGCGAGGGGGGTGTTGCGGGGGGCGACGGAAAGCGTCCAGGTGACTTGCCGTTCGGCGAGTTGCTGGGTCAGCACGATGCCGATGTAGGAGGGGCCGGCCCCGTTCGTGGTGAAACGGCATGAGGCCACGTCCGAGAGGAGTATTTGGCCGTCGATGAGCAGCTTGTTTCCGGTATCTTCGCAGCTGATGGTTGTCTGCGTGCCATCCGTCTTCGTGAATGTGACGGAAGGGCTGTCTTTGAAAGGTGATTCGGGAAAATCGGCGGCTCCCGCAAGCTCTTTCCGGAGGCGGATGAGAGCCAGTTCGGCCTGCATGTCCGACGTTCCGACTTCCCGCATCTGCGTATACCCGGTGATGGCCGTGCCGAATCCCGAGAACACGAGCGAGCCGAGCACGCCGAGGATGACCAGCGTGCAGACGATTTCCAGCAGCGTGAAACCCCGCTCGGGGGCGCGGGCATCAGAACGCACGGGAAAGCTCCACGGAACCGCGCTTGACGGTGATCAGCAGGTTGTCCGGGCAGGATGGGCAGCCGTCCGGATGCCACAGTTCCCGTTTATCTTGGGCTTCCAAAAGAGCTTCGAGGCCTTTATCCGTGATGAGGTCGCTGGCAGCCTTTTGCTGCATGGCTTCCGTGTTGAGGTAGGCGATGCATTCTTCCAGAGTGCTGGTGGCCTCCGTCAGATCTTTGATCTGCCCGGCGCTTTCGGCGCTTCCGCGCAAGGTCGTGGCAATGAGTTGCGCCGCCATGAAGCCCATGATCGCCATGAGGATGATGGTGACGATGATCTCGATGAGGGTGAAGCCGCGCGCGTTCATTGGACGAACCCCGTTTCCGCGAAGAGAGTGAGCGTGATCCCGCCGCCGAAGCTGAATGTTTGATCGGAGGCTGACGCGGTGCAGTAGAGGATGCCCGTGTCGTTCGGATTTCCGAGGCTGTCCTCGCCGCAGACGCTTCCCGCCGCGTCAAAGCAGAACGTAGCCGGAGGGGTGCTCTGGATTGATGCGGAAGGCGTATAATCCTTGAGCAGTGTCGGCAGGGCTGATTTGCCCTTCATGAAGAAACTCACCTTGTTTGTATCTATGGTGACGCATTGCCCGCCGCCCATCGCCATGCCTTGCGCGCGGGCATAGACGAGCTGGGAGAGGAGCCTGTCCCGTTCCGCGTAGGCGGTTATCTCGTCATTGCCCCGGAAGGCCGAAATGCCGAGATAGGCCAGCACGCCGAGCACGACGAGCACGGAGACGATTTCAATCAGGGTAAATCCGTTGCGGGAGGGTGGCTGCATGGCATATGTCACTGTTTGGGGATGAGCTTTTCCAGCGCCTCTCGGTTCTGTTCCAGCAAAGTACGGAAACGGATCTGCGCGTAGCCGTCGCCCGTGGCCCGGGCGCGGTATAATTGTTTTTCAAGCTGCCCCCGCTCCTTTTGCAGCTGTTCGACCTGCTGTTGGAGCATTTTCCGGGCTTCAGCGGCGGCCTTTTCCAGTTCGGCGGCGGACGGCTGGTGCTCAGGGCTCGGTATATCGAGAGGGGCGACGGGCTCGGGCTGCGCGGCTGGAGGCTGCGGCGAGAACTGGTATTCCTCCACTTTGCCCGCGGGCGGCTTGGGAGGCGGCGTTTCGCTGATGTGCGTGACCCCGGATGCGTCTTTCCAGATGTACATCTGCTGAGAGGCCGCATTCGCTGGGGTGGGTGTTTGGTCCAGCGTTTCCCGCACGCTGGATGCCACGTGGGACAATGGGGCACCGCCCGAAAGCGTGCCGTCCACGATAAGCAGTTCCACCCCGCCCGCCAGCGCGAGCAGGGCAAGCCATGCGAGGGAGAAACGCTTGCGTTTTTTCATGGGCGGACCTTTTCCCTCGGCGTCGCCGGACAGGTGCGGAGGGCGCTCCTTGTCTTTTGACGGGAGGCTCGTTACGGTTGGAAATGATGGTAGCACAGGCTGTTCCGAAAGACGAGGGGCCTCGACTCTCATGGCTGGGGCTCCCCGTATGGGCGGGCCTCATTCTGGTGTGTTGCCTTTTGTGCGCCACGGGCGTTAGGGCAGCCGAACCTTCCAAACTCAAGGTCGTGGTGCGGCCTCCCATCAAAAAAACGCTTCCTCAGCGGCCCCACGCGGCCCACCCGGATGCCCCGTCAGCTCAGCCGGCGGATCCGTTGCCTGCGGAGTCCGTGGCCATCTATCGGCATGTGGGGGAGGACGGGACCGTCTTTTTGACGAACAGGCCGGACGGCGACGGGAGGTATCAGTTTTTCGGGCGCTTCAGCGCCGAGCGGCTGATGCGTGCGGTGGGGCCGGACGGCGTGGCGCGGCTCGCGGAACGGTATGCCGGGCAACATGGGGTCGAGCCCCGGCTGGTCATGGCGATCATCAAGGTCGAATCGGGATTCGACGCCAAGGCCGTCTCTTCGGCCGGGGCCAGCGGGCTCATGCAGCTCATGCCCGGCACGCAGCGGCATCTGGGGGTGCGCGATGCGTTCAATCCCGATGAGAACGTGGAGGGCGGGGTGCGCTATTTCCGATCCATGCTGGATCGGTACGGCGGGAACGTTTCGTTGGCTCTGGCGGCGTATAATGCCGGGCCCGCCAACGTGGACAAGTACGGCGGCATCCCCCCGTTTGAGGAGACCCGCAATTACGTGCGGAAAGTGCTTGCGCTGTACGCTACCCCGTGATGAACCGGATCCACCAGTCGAGGATTTCCTGACCGGCGAGGATGTGCACGAAGGCGCCGAGGCTCAGGAACGGGCCGAACGGGATGGGCATTTCGCGCAAGGGCGCTTCGCGGGGCATCAGGCAGGCGATGAGCAGAAAGGCGGCAAGGGCCGAGACGCCCGCGACCAGCGTGATCAGCGGCAGGCCGAGGGGCCCGCACAGGACGCCGAGCATGAGCATGAGTTTGACGTCGCCGAACCCCATGCCGTCCACGCCGCGCAGGCGTTTGAAGACAAGAAGTACGGCGAGGAACGTCCCGCCGCCCACAAGGCCGCCGAGAAGGGCGTCCGTCCAGTCCATGCCGAGGGCGAAGATGGCGGCGGGCACGGCCAGCACTGTCCCGCCGAGCGTGATGCCGTCGGGAAGGATGAAGCATTCCAGATCGATGCCCGAGGCGACGATGAGCATTCCCGTGAACACGAGATAGACGGGAAAGGCGAGCGTGGGGCCGAAACGCCATGCCAAAAGGCCGGACGTCAGGCCGGACAGGAGCTCGACGAGCGGATACCGGATATGGATGGGCTTGTGGCAGCGGGCGCACTGGCCGCGCAGCAGCAGATAGCTGAGGACGGGGATCAGTTCCCAGAAGCGGAGGCGTTGGTTGCAATGCGGGCAATGGGAAGGCGGAAAAAGGATGGATTCGCCGCTGACGTACCGGTGGATGCAGACGTTGTAAAAGCTGCCGAGCAGGAGCCCGAGCAGCGTGGCGGCGGGAATGAACATTTCGGGATGCAGCAATTCCGGGGGGATGGTCTGGTACACGCGGAGCCTTCCTTTGGCACGCCCGATCGGGCAACGGTGCGCGGGCTGTCGGCGGAAGCCTTCTGTGATTGAGTCCAGCATGTTGTGGGCTTGTTCACAAATGGCGATCAGGCCTTCAGCGGTGATGACAGAATCTTCCGTCTCGCGTATTTCATACGCACCTTGTTCCTGCCAAGGTGTACCAAGAACCGGGCGCTCCGGCAACAAAAACCGTGCAGGAAGGTCATGCATGGCAAAAATAGACAATCTTTTTCATTTGTTGCACGCCAATCACGGTTCGGATTTGCACCTTTCGGCGGGCAATCCGCCGCTCCTGCGGATCTACGGGGACCTCGCACGGGTGGACGCTCCGGTTGTTACGACCGAGGAACTTTTGGCCGTACTGCGTGAAATGGTTCCCATGGAGCGCGTGCAGGCGTTCGAGCAGACGGGCGATCTGGACTTCGCCTATGAAATTCCGGGGCTGGCGCGTTACCGTGCCAACTTTTTCCGGCAGAACCGCGGCATTTCCGCGGTGTTCCGCGAAATCCCGCAGCGAATCAGCACGGTTGAGGAGCTGGGTCTTCCGATCATGCTGCGCGAGCTGGCCCTGCTGCCCAAGGGCCTCGTGCTTGTGACCGGCCCCACCGGGAGCGGCAAGTCCACCACGCTGGCCGCGCTTGTGGACTACGCCAATACCAAGCGCCGCGACCATATCATTACCATTGAAGACCCCATCGAATTCGTGCATCAATCCAAGAGCTGCCTCGTGAACCAGCGCGAGATAGGGCGCGATTCCCGCTCGTTCGGCACGGCGCTGCGCTCCGCACTGCGCGAGGACCCCGACATCATCCTCGTGGGCGAAATGCGCGATCTCGAAACCATTTCCCTTGCCCTCGAAGCGGCGGAAACGGGGCATCTCGTGTTTGCGACCCTGCACACCATCTCCGCTCCCAAGACCATCGACCGCATCATCGAGGTCTTCCCGCCGGAGGAGCAGGCGCAGATACGGACGAGCCTTTCGGAGTCGATTCAGGCGATCATCGCGCAGACGCTGTTCAAACGGGCCGACAAGAAGGGCCGGATACCCGCGCTGGAAATCATGTTCGGCATCCCGTCCGTGCGGAACATGATCCGCGAGAGCAAGACATTCCAATTGCCGAGCGTTTTGCAGACCAATCGCAATGTGGGGATGCAGACGATGGACGACGACATCGAACGCCTGCTTATGCAGCGTATCATCGCGCCCGAGGCGGCCCTCGTCCACGCACAGGACAAGGGGCGTCTCCGTGAGGCCATCGGGAAGTTGAAATAGCGCGGAAGGATGGAAGCCGGGAAAAACGGGAAGGCCTGTGCGTTCCCGCTCCCGCGACGAGCGTTTCCCTTTTTCCTCCAATGCCGTTTTCTTGAGGGTATTGCCGAATGAGCAGCTATTTGGAGCTCCTGAATCTGACGCGGGAGCCGTTTTCGAACTCGCCGGACCCGGACGCATATTACCGGACGCCGACGCACGAGGACTGCCTGAACCGGCTGGAAATCGCCATCCGGCTGCGGCGGGGCTTGAACGTGGTTCTCGGCGAGGTGGGCACGGGGAAGAGCACGCTGTGCCGCTGTCTGCTGAGGAGCCTGAACGAGCAGAGCGGCATTGACGTCTTTTTGCTGTTGGACGCGGGGTTCGAGGATGCCGATGAATTCGTGCGGCACCTGTGCGAGCTGTTCGCCGGGCAGCGGCCTCCCGAGGGCGTGGCGCGCCGGGAGTGCATCAGCGTCATTCAAAATCGGGTTTTCGATAAGGCGCTGGAGCAGAACCGGAATCTTGTCCTTTTTATAGATGAGGGGCAGAAGCTCAGTCCGGCGGCGCTGGAAGTGCTGCGCGAACTGCTGAACTTCGAGACGAACACGGAAAAGCTCCTGCAGATCGTCATCTTTGGTCAGCCGGAACTGGCACAGATCATTGAAGGTATGCCCAACTTTAAAGATCGGATCAACGAGTACCTGTATCTGAAGCCGCTCTCCATGCGCGAGAGCATCCGGCTTGTGCGCCACCGGTTGCGGCTGGCGGGAGGGCAGAGGGCGGAACGGCTGTTTTCGCTCGGGAGCCTCATCGCCCTGCACCGGGCCAGCAGGGGGAAGCCCCGCCAGCTTATGCGCCTCGGGCATCAGATGCTGCTTGCCCTGCTTGTGGGCAACCGTACAACCGTAACCGGCCGTATGGTGTGGGCGCAGGTGGCCCGTAACGGCAGCGATGTGCAAAACCGGTGGGGCCGCTGGCTGGTTGTGGCGTTGGCGTTGATCTGCGTCGCGGGCGGATACCGCTGGATGCCGGAGGCTGTAAAGGACGACGCGCACGCCCGGCTGGAGGCGGTGGTGCCCAGGGACTGGCCGGACAGGGAAGGGGTATAGACGGCATAGCCCGCCGAGTGTACTGCATCGGCAGAATCCGTCAGCACCATGCGCGTCACGGTGCCAGTGCAGCGGCGCAGCTGTTCGTTGCCGGCTTGCAGCCCGGCCATGTCCGCATCGTTGAGTGCCAGCGCCAACCGATGGCCGGAGGCGACGATTCGCCGCAGTAAGTCGTCCTGCCCGTCCAGTTCTGCCGGAGAGAAGAAAAAGGTGGCTTTGTAGCCGTAGCGATCCAGGGTGTTCAGGATGGCGGCGGTGTTCTGCGGGTTGTCGGCGCGGATGCCCAGCAGGATGCGGGCCGTGGTTTTGGAGGGCTCTTCTTCCGTTTCCTGCGGAGGATCGGGCGCGATGGGATCGGTAGTGGTCTCGTTGTCAGGCTTTGGCGTGGGGGTGGGCTTTTTGCTCTGTTCATAGGCGTTGTAACGGGAGGCCATCAGTGTGGAGGCCGCGTCGATGAACTGGCTGTCAGAGAGAACGGCCGTGTCGCTGCGCACCCGAACCATGGGGGCCAGAGCTGTGTCGAGCACCGAATAATTCAAAGAAAAAAAGCTGCTGACAAAGGAAAGCGGGAAGTAAACGGAGCCGTGGCGCGCAATAGCGCTGGCGCTGTAGTAAGTGCCGAGCTTGTTATTGGCGCCGCCCCGGGCCAGGTCAAACTCCAGCACTTTGTTGCTGCTGTACAGAATCGCGGTTTGGGCCGAAGTGTCACGGACGTAGGAAAGCCCCAGGTCATAGGAGGAGAATACGCTGCTAGGCAAATAGAGGTTTCCGCCAGACCAGAAAGGCATGGTGCTGTCGTTTAGGGGGCAGAGGCTGTCGTTGACTGCGGTAAAATAAACGTTGCCGGCTGCCAGAGGGCGCGCGGCCAGAAGCGGCGCGCCCAGCGAAAGCGAAAGCGCCAGTGCCAGCAATATGCTCCAAATGCGCCGTTTCACAATAGATCCCTCCCCCTTCTATCCTTTCCGCTATTTTAGCATATTAGTTGTCGCTTGCCAAGGTTTTCGGGGTGTATGGGGCGACGGTGACGCCGGTATAATACCACTCCAGAATTTCCAGATAAGTTTTCCCCTGCTGGGCCATGGTATTGGCGCCGTACTGACTCATGCCGACGCCGTGACCGTAGCCGGTCACATGAAATACAATGTTCCCGTCCTCGGCTGCCACAGTGAAAGCAGCGCTGCGCAGCGCGAACAGGCTGCGCACCTGGGTGCCCTTTACAGTGACGCCGCCAATGGAGATGGAAAGCACCATGTCGGAATCGTTGCGTGTGGGGGCGCCGAACCAGGTGTTGGCACTTCCGGAAAAGTCCGCCTCAGGGAACTGGGACAAGAATGTGGATTTGAATTCTTCCTGGGAAAAGGTGGCAATGCTGTAGTAATTGGGCACTTCGTTTTCGCCCTCGGGGCTTTGCACGCTTTGGAGATAGGGCAGATCATTGATCCAAACGTCGCCGGAGTTGTTGGTCTGCCCGCTGGCGGCAGAGAAAAAGGCAGCCAGGATCGGCTTGTCCTGATACAGGATCGTCATTCCGTCGGTTTCGCGTACGGCGGTGGCGATTTTGGCGCTGTAGTAGTCTGCGTTCTCGCCCCAGGCGGCCTGGGCATCTTCTTCGGTTTTATAAGCCTGGCAGCAGTTGATGTTATTGCAGATGTCAGCATCGGGATGGTTGGCTACAGGTCCGTTTTCCACTTTATAGAGCGTTTCTGTCCGGGCGGCTACGGCCTGGGCTTTGAGGGCCTCCAGTTCAAAGGAAGCGGGCATCTCGGCCCGGAGCACGCCCTGTACATAGCTGTCCAGGTTCATTTTTTGTACTGTGTCGCCGATTTTTACCCGGATGGAGACCGATGAGTCGGATACGCCGGGATCGGGTACGGTGATTTTTTCTTTCTGGGTGTTGGGAAGGATACTGCGGCCGGCCAGGCCCATGAGACCCAGGGCGAATACCACAGCGATCAGCATCCATGCGGCAATGAGGCTTTTTTTCATAGTGAAGCTCCTGTTGTGATTGAGGTAATGACTGACGGAACAGGCTGAGCGGGAACACGCGCGGAAAAGTATACAGGCAT
>OGWR01002342.1_pt1 | contig 13776 bp, 10 predicted proteins | sample 1576061 | NCBI WGS metagenome assembly OGWR01 (sample SAMEA3541511, study PRJEB24748) | human gut metagenome | biome: human gut; feature: human-associated habitat; material: faeces | place: China | collected 2012 | reverse complement strand
ATAAGGAGAATTTAGCAAAAATGCAAAAATTTTTAGCGGACAGTAATAGAATTTATTGAGGATTACTTCATAGTTGATAACAAGTCAGGTTGTCGGTTCGTCACAGTTGACGCTTACATGGATGCCATACCATTTTATGTCAAGAATAATTACCAATTTCTCAATAATGACGATGAGGACAAATGTACTCGTGTGATGTACTTTGATCTTGCATCGCTTTTATAGCATCAGTAAGGCTCAGTTTGGAGAATCGAAGAGGTTGGCGATGAGCTGGACTGGCTTTGTCGGGAGCGAGGCGACCGCGGCGAACATAAGGCGATGGTGCAACGCGACATGGCGCAGTCCCATTATGCGGCGGTTGACTTCGGGGAATGTCGATTTCCAGGCGGCCACATCGCGGTCGCGGTGGCGCAGCAGTTTCACCTTCGCAGCAAATTTAAGATGATTCAGAAATTCGGCATACCGGTCGGCACTACCGTCGGCAATGAACCGCTGTTCGAGCAGGCGTGCGGTGGCGATATGGTCGTTCAGGAGACGCTGTCGCGATGAGGTCGACAATGATTGGCCGTGGGGCTGAAGTATGTAGGTGTATGTCAGTGAATCTGTGAATTCCACTCTTGGTTTTCGAGCCAGCAGCCGGGCGACGACTCCGAGGTCATCCCAGCAGTCGATGCCCGGAAAACACTCCATATCGGGCTCCGACAACAGGCTGCGGCGGATTGCTTTCCCCCACAGGCTGAAAGAGTCGACGCATATCGGCTGGTCGTTCAGGTCGGCTGACTCGGGGCGCTTCAGTCGCTTGCGCTTTCCGTTTTTCAGGCTTTCGACGCGTCCCCATAGGATGTCGGTGCTGTCGGTCAGCAGGGGTATGAACGGACTTATGGGCCCGAGAATGTCGTCAGCGTCGAGGCGGGTGACAAAAGTGCCGCGCGAGGCTTTGATCCCTTCATTCCAGGCCGCTGAGGCACCTCCGTTTCTTTCAAGAGAAATTATCCGTAGCGCAAGTCTGTCGGCGAATGAAGCGGCTATGGAGGCAGTGGCGTCGGTGCTACCGTCGTCGATAACGACAACTTCTACCGAGTCCAGAGGCTCGACCGAGCCGAGTGCGCGCGAGAGAGTTGCCGACGCGTTATAAGCCGGTATTACGATACTTAGCAGCGGAATTTCAGAAGACATATCCTATGCCGACGGTGAATACTCCCGAATTGAAGTCTTTCACCCAGTTGAATTTGCCTTCGGCAAAGATTTTCAGAGAACTCGTGCAATAGAACTCGCAACCTCCGCCTATGTTGAGTCCGAGTCGCGTCCGGCGGCTGCTGACATCTTCTGTCTCGACGATAGAATGGTCATACATCGACATGAAGTTCAGGCCGACAAGAGGGTAGACATCAAACCGGCCGCTGCCGACACCGATCGGGAAGTGGCAGTCGAGATTCACATGGAGTCCGTCGATGCCGCGGTGACGGAAAACGTAATCGGCGCTCGGTGCCAGCCTGAAATGGCCGGAAAAGCTGTATTGGAAGAAGACGCCGGCGACAGCGCCGTCGTTGGCGGTGTTGAATCCGCCGGCAAGACCGAGCGATTTCTCACCGCGTTGTGTGGCTGATGCAGCTATGGCAATCAGTAGGGTCAGCATTAAAGCAACTCGTCGAAGCATAAGTGAATCGGGTTTTGACAATGACAAATTTACAAATTATTCACAATATAAACGCTCCAGACCGACGAAAGTTGCCGAATGGGCTTAAATGTCCATAAATATCGACCAATATTCCAACTCAGCAGCGCTTATAGCTATCATTATTTCGGTGGAATATCAGCCGGTAGGCTTCGCGCACCCAGACGACAGCCGACGATGCGGCTATTATTATGACAAGATCCAGTGTGCCTGACGGATTGAAACGCCAGTCGAGAGTATGTATCATCGGCGAGACGTTGAAAAACTCATAGGCTATTTCAGTTATAAACAGCTGGCCGGCTACGATGACGGCAACTATAGTCCAGAATCCTCGGCTCATTTTCAGGGCGAATATGCTCTTTCCGGTTTCAAAGGCGCGCGAGTTGAACATATACCAGAAATGCGTCCATACGAAAATCGAAAACAGAAGGGTCATTTCGTAGGGGGTCTCGGCAGTGAGGGGGCCGACTGTAGCCGTCAGCATCTGATGCAGTGAGGTGACGTTGCTGTGGCAGAAAAGCCAGTAGAAACCGAATGTGAGTGCGAAGAAGATGAATCCGACCGAGGTAAGCTCGGCTATCATCGGCCGGTTGAGAATCGAGGCGCGCCGGTCGCGCGGCTTGTCGAGCATGACCGAGCGTGAAGGGGGGAGCGAGGCGAGAGCCATAGCTCCGAAGGTGTCCATTATAAGGTTCACCCAAAGCATCTGTGTGACTGTCAGCGGTGATTCGGCTCCGATAAACGAACCGCACAGAACCAGCAGGCAGGCGGCCACATTGACCGTAAGCTGGAACAGCAGAAAACGCTGAATGTTTTTGTAGAGCGAACGGCCCCACATGACCGCACGGCCTATCGACGAGAACGAGTTGTCGATTATGGTTATGTCGGAGGCTTCTTTTGCAACCGAAGTGCCGTCGCCCATCGAAAGGCCGACATGGGCCGCTTTCAGGGCCGGAGCGTCGTTGGTGCCGTCGCCTGTGACCGCTACCACTTCGTCGTGGGCCTGAAGCGCCTCGACGAGCCTTTTCTTGTCGAGAGGGCGTGCCCGGGCAATGATTTTCAGGTCTTCGACGCGCCGGCGAAGCTCGTCGTCGGTCATAGCGGCTATTTCGGGGCCTGTGGCGATCTCGCTGCCGGTGTCGGTAGTGTCGTTCCATAGGCCTATCTGTCGGCCGATTTCTTTGGCTGTGCCGGGGGTGTCGCCGGTCACGATCTTTATCTTTACTCCGGCATTGAGAACCTCTCCGACTGCTTCGGGAACATCGGCGCGCACCGGATCGGAGATTGCTGCTATGCCGAGAAACACCAGACCGTCGGCCACGACACGACCGTCGGCAATCGCCGTTTGTCCGGGCTTGAGGCGTTGCCACGCGAAGCCGAGAGTGCGCATGGCCATGTTCTGATATTCAGCGAGGCGTGTGTCGAGTTCCTGCCTTGTGAGGCCCGAGGTATCGGTGCACATTCCGAAAACTATCTCGGGCGCGCCTTTTACATAGAGTATGCGCCCTCCCGTGGCCGATTCAACGACCGTGGCCATATATTTGCGCTCTGTTGTGAACGGAAGCTCTTCGACCCGTTTTGCTCCGAGCCGCAGTTTCTCGTAGTCCACGCCGCGTGAGGCGAGCCACAGCAGCAACGCTCCTTCAGTCGGGTTGCCTAATACCTGCGGGGTGTCGCCCGATGTGTCGAGCCGTGCTGTGGAGTTGACGGCTATTCCTTCGCTGATTATATCATTGTCGGGATTGCCGAAAAAGTCGGTCTTGAAGACTTGCATCCTGTTCTGGGTCAGAGTGCCGGTCTTGTCGGTGCAGATAACCGTAGTGGCACCCATTGTCTCGCAGGCATGCATTTTCCTGACGAGATTGTTGGCTTTCAGCATGCTGCTCATGGAATATGCCAGCGAAAGTGTCACTGCCATAGGCAGCCCTTCGGGTACAGCGACAACAATGAGAGTTACGGCGACCATAAGTGTCTTCAGTGTATGGGCCAGAAGATGAGACCAGTCGGCGGTTCCGGCTCCGGAGTTTATCATGGCGTAGGCCGCGCAGACCGATGCTATGAACAGTGCGAAAAACAGGACAATGACCGCTATGTTGATTTTTCGGGATGCTTTCTTTGAACGGGCAATGACGAACCAGAAGAAGAGTCCTACCGGCACCGCGGGTAGCCATGCTGCCGGTTCTCCCCATCCTAAAAAGCCGATTATCTGAACGACGATTATAAGGGCGGCAAACACGTAGCTGCCGTTTGTTATCCAGATGGCCAGACGACCGAGCTGTTCGTTGAGCGGAGTCTTGACCGAGTCGTCGATTTGAGCTTCTTTGTAGACCTTTCCCATTTCCGTGGCGTCGCCGACCGAGGTCACGTGGGCGATGCAATGCCCTTCCATTATCTTTGTTCCGCGCAGAATATGGTTTGAAGGGTAGGTGGCCTCTTTGTCGAAATAGGCTTCGTCGACAGTCTTGGCGGCAAGCGGCTCGCCGGTGAGTGTCGACTCGTCGACACTCAGTGTGACAGCATCGACGAGTTCGGCATCGGCCGGTATCTCGTCGCCTGTGTTGAGTATTATTATGTCGCCCACAACGATGTCACGGCGCGGAATCGATGTGACGTTGCCGTTGCGGAGTACTTCGACGGGCTCGTCGTCGTTGACGCGGTTGAGAATCCTGAATGCTTTGTTGGCTCGTGATTCGAATATGAAGGCCAGGCCGGTTGCGAGCAGAATGGCGATGAAAATGCCTATTGGCTCGAAAAATACTTTCGAGTTGTTTCCTAAGCCGAAATATTCATAAATAGAAATGCCGATTGACAGTACTCCTGCAATCAGCAGAACGATTATCAGCGGGTCGGAGAATTTTTTCAGGAACTCTTTCCACCATGGAGTGCGTTTTGCGGGAGTGAGCACATTGGAGCCATGGCTTCGCCGGCTGGCGAGCACCTCGTTGTCGGTCAGTCCGTTGATTCTGGGCGATTGTGACATTGGTTATAAGCGGGAGAGCTGTAAATGGTTAGTTTCGCAGAATTGGGGCACAAAGTTAGATATTAAATGCCGAACCGTAAGAATATAACATATTGAAAATTTATTAAGTTTTTCAGTTGCAGTCAGCTGAGCAGGCGCAGAGAGGCCGCACGACCCGTTGGGCGTTCCACGATTATCTGGGTGGCTATTTTCTCGCGCAGCGAAGCTATATGGCTTATTATGCCTATGCGGCGTCCGACCTGATGGTGAAGACTTTTCAGCGTGCCTATAGCGCGGTCGAGCGGTTCTCCGCTGAGCGAGCCGAAGCCTTCGTCGATAAAGAGGGTGTCGCAGCCGCGCATTTCACCGATGTCGCTCAGCGCCAGCGCCAGTGCGAGCGACACGAGGAATGTCTCGCCTCCCGAGATCGTGTTAGCTGTCCGTCGGGCGTAGTCCTGATAGCTGTCTGTCACCATTATAGTGAATGTTCCCGGATAAACCTCAAGCTCATATCGGTCGTTAAGTCGTTTTAGATAGCTGTTAGCGCCGTTTATTAGGCATTCGAGCAGATGACTCTGGGCCACTCGGCGAAATTTTTTCCCTTCGGCGTCGCCGAGGTAACGGCAAAGCTGTTCCCATCTGCTGTAGTCTGCGCCGGCTGCCGACAGTTCTTCATCGGCACGGATAAGTTCAGCAGAATGGCGCTCTGCGTTGTCGAACACTGCTTTTATCCGGGCCCGCTCTTCCATAGCTTCTCTTTCGGTTTTCTCGGTATCGGCTATCAGCAGGGGCAGATCGGCAGCATGCCAGCCGTTGCCGTCAGTGGTGTCGGTAGTTTCGTCGATGAGATCGGCCGGTCGCGTTTTTGCATGTTCCTGCGACTCACTTTTTGCGGTCGAAAGCTCTGTTTCGCTTGCAATGAGAAGCCGCTGAATATTGTCGACAGTGTCGCGCCAGTCTTTCACCGTGCTTTCGGGAAGAGCCATGAGGTGTTCGACTTCGGCTCGGTCGATTGTCGGATTTGCAGCGAAGAAGTCGTCGAGAAGCGTTTTCTGCCGGCTGAGCTCGGCGTTTTGGGAGTTTATAGACGCTACAGCTGAAGTGACAGCGTTAGCCAGACTGTAGAAATCTTTCTCGACGGATGGGGCGTCGACTTTCATCGGAATGGCTGCTGCGGGCTCAATATCGGAAATGTCGATTCTGGCGGTTATTTCATCGCGTAGTCTTCGGCTGCGGTCAATTACGCCGGTCAGCGTCTCGAGTTGCTTCGAAAGACTCGTTGATTGTTCGAGAAGAGATGTAAGCTCTTTGGCGGCGGCTGTGATTTCGGCGGCATATTCTGCGGGTTCACGGCGGAAGTCCCGGCTACTTACCGCCGACCCGTCGAGAGTGGCCGACAACTCGTCGAGGGTCGACGCTATATTGACATTGTTAGTCTCTATAGCCGCCGAGATTGCGCTCCGGCGTTCGAGAGCGTCGGAGAGATTCTGCCGTTCTTTCTCACAGGCTTTGCGCGCGCTGTCGAGTCGCCGCTGAATGTTGTCGACCGATGCGCGAAGTTCCCCGACGGTTTTTTCCAGAGTTTCCGCGGCTGTTATCCGTGATGATAGTTCGCCGACCCTGCCCGTTACAGTCGCGATGCGGTGCGAGATCGTTTCGGCAATGTTGCTGTCTACGGTTATTCCGAGTTCATGGCTCTTTACGCTCAGATCATCGGACAGTCTCTTTTTTTCTTCGTTCAGGCGCCCGAGCTCATTGTCGGTTTTCTCTTTATCGACAGCAAGCGCCTTTATCGTACTCTCGATCTCAGCCTGATGTCTGAGAGCAGTTTCATATTCTGACTGGTGCCGTTCAAATTCCAGACGCGCTTTGTCGGCGAGCTCGCGCAGTATTTCGCCGGCTGTCAGTTCATGGTCGATGAGTGAGCCGCAGATAGGACATCTGTCGCCGACACGGAGATTCGCTCTGAGATGCTCGGCGGCATCTCCGGCCGCTCTGGCGGCGGCGTCTGACGATTTCTTACAGACGTCGCGGGCCGCGCGCGCTGCAATCAGCGTTTTCCCGGCTTCTGCGAGAACTTTCTGCGAAGTCGCAGTGCGTGCGGCTATATCGTCCATTACGCGACCGCAGGCGGCTAAATTCTCGTCAGAACGCTTAACGGCATCCGCTATTGCAGAAAGGTGATCGAGCTTGCGGCTGCTTTCTGAAAGCGCATCTTTTTCTTTGCGCATATCGGACAGTTTCGTTTTAGCAAGCTTTTCCGACGTTTCTTCGAGCTTTTTGCGGATATTGCCGAGAGTGGAGGAACATTCTTTTTCGACAGCTTCGGCATGTTGCAGGCGAGGACGTATGACATTGGCAATCTCTTCGTCGGCAGTCCTCAGATTGCGCTCGCTTGCAGCCACTGCGGAACGCAGACCGGCGACACTGTTCAGCTTCCCGGCGAGCATCGGCGCATTGTCGAGAATGCTTTTTACAGGTCGTCGGGCCTCAATGGCCGCCTCAATTGCGTCGCGTGTTCCGGCGGTTTCGGTCAGTTCGTTTTCGAGAGCGGCAAGCCGACAGGTCAGATCCCTGAAATTGTGGCGGCAGGAAACAAGTCTGACCTGTTCGGCTTCGAGGCGTTTCTGCGCTTCGCGAAGAAAGGATAGGGCAGACCGCGCTTTCGCGCTGGCGTCGAAAAGCTTTATGCCTTTCACTGCGTCAGCGTATTTTTCTGACCGGGCTTGCTTTTCGGCGTCGTTCCTGATGTTTATGGCTTTTTCGAGTTTCCGGGCGATCTCGATGCGTCTGGTTTCCCATAAGGCTGCCTCGGTGAGGCGTTTCTTCAGATTCTCGGCTTCGGATTTCCGTCGGGCAAGCTCTGCATCCTCAGCTTCGAGTTCGACGCGCCTTTCGGCTGAGAGCGCCTGTGCGGCAAGCGCGTCGCGCCGTTCTTTTGCAGCCTGCCGGATACGGTCTTTAGCCGATGTAATAGCAAAAATCTTTTTACCCGCTTTCTCAAACTTGTCGAGCCCGGTGATTTTTTGCAGCAGGGCTGCTTTTTCGTCGACATCACTTTTAAGGAATGCGGCGAATTCGCCCTGAGATAGCATGGTCGTGCGGCAGAACTGGCCGAAATCAAGACCTGTCAGACGGGCTACCGCTGTGTTTATTTCTCTGATCTGCGTCATTGTCTCGCGAGTGCGCAGATTTGTCAGAGTCCATTCGCGTTTGAGCTTCGTGCCCGGCTCTTCATCTTTTTTGCGGCGTCGTTCCCTGATGCGTCTGACCGTCCACAGAGCTTCCCAGTTGTCGCCGTCGGCTTCGAAAATCAGCCTGACGAGTCCCTGGTTGGTGTTTAGCCGCAACAGCCGCATCGGATTCCCGTAGGTGATGTTGTCGGGCATATTCTCTTTGTCGCCGCGGCCGCCGGCGTTCATTCTCGGAGTATTGTCGTAGAGCGCGAGGCAGATGGCGTCGAGCAGTGTCGATTTGCCCGAGCCTGTCTCGCCGTTGATCAGAAAGATGTCGGCGTTTCCGAGAGGGCCATTGTCGAAATCAACCGAGGCTTTCTCGAACGATGCTATATTCTCGATGTCGAGTGTTTTCAGTTTCATTTGATTGTCAGGATTTGAGATTATCGTCAGCCTTGACGGCGGCTACGGCTTCTGCGAGCAGTCCGGCGAGCTCGTCGCTCCATTCGAGCCCTTTGCGACGAAATAGTCCGGTCGCTATTTCCTCTTCTGTCATATCGCGCATTTCTGACACTGTCAGTGCCGTATGGAGCGGATCCACGTCGTTCCGACGGCTGCGGAGAAGGTTCGTGGTGCAGTATTCCAGTCTGAGGTCGCCACAGAGGGCCGAGAGGTGCGCTATAGTCTCACGGCGCGGAAATATCGTCCCTTCAGGCAGGCGGAGGTTCAGCCTTATAAAAGTTCCGTCCGGCAAATCAGACGCGGCATCGGTCAGTGCGAACGTGAGACTGTCCTCGTCCATCCCGTCCGGGCCCCCTATTGTGACAAGCTTGCGTCGGGGCTTCAGTGCGACAGTCGTGACCGTCGGAATGATTCCGGCAGCGGGCAGCTCTACGATAGTGACGGAATGGGGGTAGTTCTCGTCGAAGCTTATAGGTAAGGGTGTGCCGCAATAGCGGGCAATCGCGTTGCCTGTGCTCCATTGTTGCGGACAATGTATGTGGCCAAGGGCCAGATAGTCGTAGCCGTGTCCCAGACTGTCGATCTCGACATTTTCGCAGCCGCCGACAAACCGCTCGTCGGCATCGGAATGGCCTGTGGTGACAGAGCGCGAGACGGGCAGATGGGCCATCATGACTGTCGGCAGCGAGTGTCTTATCTCGCGTAAGACTATATCGGTCAGCCCGTCGAACAGTCCCTCGGGCATATTGCGCCGGTTTATGTAAGGCACAGCAATCACCGTCCCCTTTTCGCCTACGCGTATAATAAACCTGTCGGCGATGTCGGCGATGTCGGTGTCGGCAGTGATTCCGGCCGATCCGATAGTGTGGATTCCCAGACGGCTGTAGACGGCCGAATGGGTTGTGTGGCGCGATGGTGAATCATGGTTGCCGCTGGTGAGGATTATCTTCATATTGCGTTTCCCGGCATCGGCGAGTTCCATCAGAGCGCTGTCGAGAAGGCGTTCGGCGGCAGCCGACGGACTGGAGTTATCGAAAATGTCGCCGCTGACAAGCAGGGCGTCGGGCTGTTCGCGGGCAACCGTTTCGGTGAGTTGGCGCAACATTTCGCGGTGATCGTCGAGTCGGTCGTGGCCGTAGAGGGTGGCGCCGAGATGCCAGTCGGAGGTGTGGATAATTTTCATTGACAGGTTTGTTTCTTGACCACAAATTTAGCGAATAAAGCGCTATTTTGAGTATTTTTGCTGCGTAAACCAAGTTTAATGATGTCTATGAACAGTATTCTCGAAAACAATCTTCTAAAAGTCGAGGTGTCGTCGTTCGGCGCCGAACTTCAGAGCATAACAAGCAAAGTCAGTGGGTATGAATATCTCTGGCAGGGTGATCCGGCGTTCTGGAAACGGCGCTCGCCGGTGCTTTTTCCTATAGTAGGGGCGTTGTGGAACGGCGCTTTCCGCATTGATGGCCGCGAGTATAAGATGGGGCAACACGGTTTTGCCCGCGACATGGAGTTCAAGCCTGTAGCTGACGCTCCCGGCGACGAACTGCTCTACGTGCTTGAATCGACACCCGAGACTCTCGAACAGTTTCCCCGGCCGTTCCGTCTTGAGATAGGCTATGCGCTTTATGAGGCAAGAATTACCGTCAAGTGGCGCGTCGTCAACACCGGCTCCGAAGAGCTCTGTTTTCAGATCGGTGCTCATCCGGCGTTCAATCTGCCCGGTTTCGATGCGTCGCAGCCGGTGCACGGCTATTTCGCGTTCGATGCCACTGATCTGATCACGGAAATTATCGGTTGGAACGGTTGCGTCGGCGATGTTGGCGCCTATGTGAAGCTTGACGACGTGGGCATGCTTCCTATAAAAGCCGATACATTCAGCCGTGATGCGCTGATTTTCGGCAACAGCAAGGTGCATAGGGTGTCGCTTCTCGACAGCCGCCGCTCGCCGGTAATCACCCTGCTTTTCAGCTCGCCCTACGTCGGTCTGTGGGCGCCTAAGCCCGACGCGCCGTTTGTCTGCATCGAGCCCTGGTATGGACGAGCCGATTCTGTAGGCTTTGGCGGCGATTTCTCCCGGCGTCGCGCCGTCAACCGCCTCGCCCCGGGCGAAGCCTTCACCGCCTCCTATATGATCCTCATCGACAATCTGTAGCATCTTTTTCTTGTGAAAATCATGCCCGCGATCGGAAAGCAATAGTGACTTACGCTTCCGACGGGTTGCAGAACTCCAGTTTTATATGAATTTTCGCCCTGAATGTAGCCAAAGGCATGCGGCTACTCTATATTGGAGGCGTTGATTCTGATATGTCAAGGCGGTTTTGCAACCTCGGCTACTCTTTTATTCCAGACCGGATTCAGCTGTTTAGCTTTCTGCCGGCTCGATATGGGTGGTCACATAGACCGACATTTCCGGCAAAGACTCCTTTATTCGGTTCTCTGTTAAAGTCGCTATAGTGTGTGCCTGGCTGACAGTTAATTCCGGGTCGACTTTAATATGTACTTCGACATACGCGTCGTTGCCGCTTTTGAATGTGCGCAGACGATGCCACCTTATTACACCTTCAGTTTCCGCAATCACCTTTTCTATTTTTGAACACGCCTCGGCCGATAAAGAACGGCCGAGCAATTCGCCGAGAGCGGGGTAAATCATTTTCACGCTTACGATTGCAATTATAATTGAGACTATAATGGCGGCTATGGGGTCGAGAATGCGCCATTTATCGCCCATAAACATAGCGCCGGCCACACCGATCAAAGTGGCTATTGACGAAAAAGCATCGCTTCGGTGGTGCCAGGCATTTGCTTTTACGGCTTCGCTGTTGATCCTTCTGCCGACCCTGAACGTGAAATGGAAAAGCCATTCTTTGGATATTATCGAAATTGCGATTATGAAGAGCGCAATAGATGCCGGACGTGGAATCACACCGCCTTGACAAACGAGAATTATTCGGTTGACACTGTCGATAAGTATTCCGATCGCAACAATCATAAGGGCTAACGATAGAATGACTGTAGCAAGCGCTTCATAATGACCGTGCCCGAACTGATGCTTGACATCGGGTTGCTTACGTGCTATTCCAATCATAACAATGACAATGATATCGCTCAGAAAGTCGGAGAAAGAATGAATGCCGTCGGCGACAAGCGCCGAGCTTCGTCCGAATATTCCGCCTATTACTTTTGCCAGTCCGAGAACAGCGTTGATCCAGAAACCGATCCAGGTTACGCGACGCGCTTCGGCAACCGCATTTCGGGCATTATCGCTCTGGCTGCCGTTGACTTCATTAAAATTGGCGTTATTGTTCATTTCTAATAATTGTCATCAGAATTCTGACAGATTGCAAAGTTAATTATTCCCTGTGAATCCATCAACAGCCCTTTGCAAATCTGTAGTGGGGATTCAGTGCAGAAGTGTCAATGGAAAATGGTATTTTTGCATCTGAATCGGCAATAACAGGATTGCCGATTGTTATGATTATATCACCGCGAGACGAATCGAATGATTCGGGCGCGGCATAGTATGGCTAATTCCGTATAATATGGCATCTCTCAGTAGAAAAGCGATGATCGGTTACCCGGCTGGAATAATAACCGGCATTACTTATGGGTTAAATCCGTTGTTTGCTGTCCCGCTGATGAACAGCGGGGCAAGTATCGGCTCAATCCTGTTTTTTCGGTATGGAATTGCCGTAGTGATTCTGGGGCTGTTCATTTTATTGGGAAAACATAGCTTTAAGGCGTCATGTAAGCAGGCGGGTGTGCTGATCGTTCTCGGGTTACTTTATTCGACGAGCAGCTTGCTTTTATTTGAGGCTTATAATTACATAGCCTCAGGGCTTGCTACTACTCTGGTGTTTCTATATCCGGTTCTTGTTGCCATAATTATGGTGTTTCTTCGAGTGGTTCCGTCCTGGCCCGTGTGGCTGTCAATCGCCCTGACTTTTCTCGGAGTGCTGATAATGACCAACAGTGGTTCCGCACAAGATGTTAATCCTACGGGAATTCTGCTTTCGGTGGGCTCGTCGTTCTCCTATGCGCTGTTCATTGTTGTAATTAACCGCAGCAAAGTAATCGGTGGAATCTCAAACTCGCTGTTGACATTCTATGCTCTGTTGGTGGGTGCTGTCGTATTTTTCGTGAAGATATTGTCGTCGGGAACAGCATTGACTCAGGGTATATATGGGCCAATGTCGTGGCTTAATCTCGTCGGGCTTGCGTTATTACCGACAATAGTGTCGACTGCCACACTGGCAGTGGCCACGCGCAATATCGGCGCGACCAAAGCATCGGTTCTCGGAGTATTCGAGCCTATTACAGCCATTCTCGTCGGGACACTGGTATTTGGCGAAGCCCTTACGCCGAATATCGTCATCGGTATAGCGATAGCTACGGCGGCTGTAACGTTCATGGTGGCAGTTACCAAGAGGTAGTTATGGAAGTAATCGTAAATGCGATAGCTGAAAAGACATCCTATTTGCCTTATGTTTCGATTACATGGAAAAGAACGATAGAATCTCAAAAAACATATAATAATGGAAATTAATAATTCAATTTCGGAGCAATTCAGAGATAACGATGCCTATATGAATATCCTCAGCAGAGTGAGCGTCAGACGTTATGTCGATAAGCCTGTCAGCCCCGAACAGGTATCAGCCATTCTGCATGCCGCTATGAGTGCCCCGAGTGGCGTCAACAGACAGCCATGGGAGTTTATCGTGGTCGATGATCCGGAATTATTAAGGCAGCTTGCCGATAAGCTGCCATACGCAAAAATGACGGCACACGCACCGGTTGCTATAATCGTATGCGGTAATAAGGACAGGTTTCTTGATGGAGCTGATAATGTTTTATGGGAACAAGATCTTTCTGCAGCCTCCGAAAATATTCTTCTTTCGGCTCATGCAATAGGCCTCGGGGGAGTATGGACATGCATCTACCCTCACGAGGAAAGAATGGCGCCCGTCAGGACTATCCTCAATCTACCTGACAACCTTATACCGTTCAATCTTATCCCAGTCGGCTATCCTGAAAGGGAAAATGCCCCGATGGATAAATGGCATCCTGAGAGAGTGCATCAAAACCGACTGACGTCTCCTTCGCAGGAATGACAGCGCGCTTTGGTGACTCGGGATTGCAGAACTCCTTGACATATCAGAATCTCTTACAGACTAACCACCTCAATCAGGCCATTCACCGTCAAGCGCTTCCAGCGCTTGACAATAGAATCAGTAATGATCTGCTTTTCAGGTAGTCAAATGCGTCCACAAAAATGGCAAAAAATTGTCATGCACTATAGCCAAAGGCACGCGACCACATTCAGGGCGGAAAAACATATTTTGCACCCTCCAGTTGTGGGTCATCTGAACCGTCTTGCGATGCAGGATATGGCTGGATGCCGCCGCTCCATGATAAAAAAGGCCGCGCTTTGGCGCGGCCTGAAGTGACTCCTACAGGATTCAAACCTGTAACCTTCTGATCCGTAGTCAGATGCTCTATTCAGTTGA
>OGWR01002332.1_pt1 | contig 13810 bp, 9 predicted proteins | sample 1576061 | NCBI WGS metagenome assembly OGWR01 (sample SAMEA3541511, study PRJEB24748) | human gut metagenome | biome: human gut; feature: human-associated habitat; material: faeces | place: China | collected 2012 | reverse complement strand
CCGCGTGGGAACGCAACGGATTTACGGATTTCTACGCCGCCCTGATCCGGCTGCGCCACGAGAACCCGGCGCTCGCAGCCGGGGAACGCGGCGCCCCGCATCCGTCTGCGCAAAGGAGGGCTGCTAAATGAATCCGTACACTTCCTCCGGTTCGGTCGCCACGATGACGGCCAACGTGTCCGGCAACGATAACCTCAACGACCTGGGTGACGGTCCGCGCCAACCCAGCGACCCCGAGCGCTATCCCGTGGGCACGGTGACCCGCCGCCTGCTGGGCTATGTTCGCCCGCACCGCATTTCGTTTGTGGCGTCGTTTGTGAGCGCCGCCGTCTCGGTGATCTTGCAGCTCTATACGCCCATTCTCATTGGCGAGGGCATCGACCTGATCGTCGCCGCCGGGCAGGTGGACTTCGATGCGCTGCTGCCGCTCGTCACCAAACTCGCGATTGTCGTCGTAGGTGCCGCGGCCTTCCAGTGGCTGCAGGGCTACTGCGTTAACCGTCTGTCCTACGAGACGGTGCGCGACATGCGCGTGGAGGCGAGCGACAAGCTCAGCCGTATGCCGCTCAGCTTTATCGACAGCCATGCCCACGGTGACCTTATGAGCCGCGTAGTCAACGACGTCGACCAGGTGGGCGATGGTCTGCTGCAGGGCTTTACCCAGCTCTTTACCGGCGTCATCACCATCGTGGGCACGCTCGCGTTTATGCTTTCCATCAACCTGACCATGACGCTTGTGGTGGTGCTCGTCACGCCGCTTTCCATTTTTGCAGCCGGCGCCATCGCCAAGCTTTCCAACAAGAGCTTTACGGCACAGCAGCGTATTCAAGGGCAGCTCGGTGGTCATATCGAGGAGTACGTAGGCGAGCAGAAGCTCGTGGACGCGTTTGCCTATGGCCCCAACGCGCAGCTGCGCTTTGATGCCCTCAACGCCGAGCTCTATACGGCAGGTGAGCGCGCGCAGTTTATGGGTTCGCTCTCCAACCCCGGCACGCGTTTTATCAACAACATCATCTACGCCGTGGTCGCCGTGATCGGCTGCGTGGGCGTGATCACGGGTGTGCCGGCGGCGCTTACGGTGGGCGGCGTGCAGATCTTTCTGTCCTACGCCAACCAGTACACCAAGCCGTTCAACGAGGTCACCAACGTTATTACGCAAATCCAGACGGCGTACGCCTCGGCGCGCCGCATGTTCGCGCTGCTCGATGCCCGCGAGCAGGAGCCCGATGCGCCAGATGCCGTGGAGCTTGCCGCCCCGCAGGGCGAGGTCGCCTTTGAACATGTTGACTTTAGCTACGTGCCCGACCGCAAGCTGCTGCAGGACATCTGCATCGAGGCTAAGCCCGGCATGCGCTTTGCCCTGGTCGGTCCCACGGGCTGTGGCAAGACGACGCTCATCAATTTGCTGCTTCGGTTTTACGATATCGATGCCGGACGCATCATGGTCGATGGCCGGTCTTCGCGTGACTACACGCGCGCAAGCCTGCGCCGCGCCTTTGGCATGGTGCTGCAAGATACCTGGCTGTTCGAGGGCACCGTGGCCGAAAACATTGCCTACGGTTGCCCCGACGCCACGCGCGAGCAGATTGTCGAGGCCGCCAAGCGCGCTCATGCGCACAAGTTTATCGTGCAGCTGCCAGGCGGCTATGACACGGTGATCGGCGAGGACGGCGGCACGTTTAGCCAGGGTCAAAAACAGCTGCTGTGCATCGCGCGCGTCATGCTTACCGACCCGGCGATCTTGCTGCTGGACGAGGCGACCTCGAGCATCGATACGCGCACCGAGCTGCAGGTTCAGGCGGCATTCGACGAGCTCATGGCAGGTCGCACAAGCTTTGTCGTGGCGCACCGCCTGAGCACCATCCGCAACGCCGACTGCATTCTGGTGATGCGTGACGGCCAGATTATCGAGCGCGGCACGCACGACGAGCTGCTAGTGGCAGGCGGCTTCTACGCCGAACTCTACCGCAGCCAGTTTGCCCAGTAAGCAAGCCCGTGGGGCATGTAACGCAGCGCTAGGGCGCGAGTGTGTCAACGGGGGCAACGATAATGCCCTCGGGCGTTGTATGGGCCGGCATGCCGAACCCGATGACGATGAGCTTGGCCGCGGGTGGTCTCTCGCCACGCTCGACAAGTTTGCGCTCGAGCCGAAGCAGGTTTGCAGATGCCTCGGGGATCTGCGGACTTCCGAGTTTTACTTCCACGGCAATCCAAGTTCCATCGCGCCTATGTATAACGGCATCGACCTCGAGATCGTCGGCGTCATGGTAGTGGGACACCGATGAGTCATTTGCGGCTGCATAGACCTTAAGGTCGTGCAGGACGAGGGATTCGAAGAGCAGTCCCAGCGTCTTCGGGTCGGATGCCAATGACTCCGGATTTGCTCCGAGCAGTGCGACGGCAAGCGAAGGGTCGGCGAGGTGCCTTTTCGCACTTTGCCGCAGCTTTACCGGAGACCTGAGCGCCGGATGCCAGGCCGGGATATCATCGATGATGTGTATTCTGCGCAAGGCATCCGTATAGCGCCGCAGCGTACTTCTCGATACATCACCGCCGAGGTCTTTCTCAAGAGACTTTTCGCCGGCAAGAGTGGATTCGTTGCGCGCAAGCGAAGACAGAAGAGCTCTGACTTTCTCCGGGTCACGCTTCACGCCGTCAACCCTCGAAACATCCGATTCGCAGACACCGTCGATGTAGGCAGCGGATATACGCATTGCATCGGCAGTCGTCTTGCCAACCGCCTGAGGCCAACCACCACGACATAGCAAATCGGCAATATCGGCGATGCCGTTGATGGATCCAAGTGCCGCTTTGATGGGGCATCCGTTAAGCAGCGATTCGAGCGAGACCGCCCCTGAGGAAACCCCGAGTTCGGCCAGAGTCATTGTTTCCATGCGCAAGCGTGATATGCGCCCGATGCCGCTGTGCATCGGTTGGTCGGCGTCGTTTGGTGTTGCTGACCCCGTAAGCAAAAACTGCCCTGGCTCACCGGTCCGACGATCGCATTCGAAACGTATCGCGTCCCACAGTTTTGGCTCTTCCTGCCACTCATCGATGAGTCTCGGCGTTGCGCCGACTATTGCTTGAGCTGGATCGATCCTGGCAAGCTGCAGTGCGGCAAAGTCTCCGGCAGGGTCGGAGAGAGACAGCGATGATTCAGCGAATCGCTGGGCCGTAGTCGTCTTTCCGCACCACTTCGGTCCCTGAATGAGCACGGCACCAAAAATGCCAAGATCGCGTTCGATTGAGCGATCGATACATCTACTCATATACCTAGTCATCGTACTTCCCGCCATTCAAAGAAACATCTCGTTTTATAGCATCTTACCAGCGCGTAAAACATTTTGACGAAAAACCATGACACAATTTGATGGTATTTCGTGAAACAAATTGACGATATTATATGAAACAATTTGACGGCGTTTTGTGAAACAGTTTTTCGGCCATTCGTGAAACGTTCTGCGGCGGTTTCAATCCGAAGTACATACTGTTCGAAATCTGTCCAAAGATGTCGTCTGCGTCGCCAATCGACAGACGGTGGTTTACATCTGTCACGTTAGTACTAAGATATTCATCTAATAAATTGCATTAGTGGCTTTAGTTTTGGGGGAAACGAGGCAACGTGACTATGACGTGCTCTTTGGTGGTTAACAGCAAGAGCGGTAATACCAGGATGGTTTCGGGCGCGATCAAGCGCGCTCTGCAGGCTGCGGGCGTTGAGTTTGTCCATGCCGCGGCGTTGAGCGACGATGCGGACGCAGATCAGGTTGCGCTCGAGGCGCAGGGCGCCTGCGCGGCCGACACGGTGCTCGTCGGTTTTTGGTGCGACAAGGGCGCGTGCACGCCTTCGGTCGCGGCGTTGCTCTCCGCCTTGCACGGTAAGCGCGTCTTCCTGTTTGGCACCTGCGGCTTTGGGGCCGACCAGAGCTATTATCAGCAGATTATCGATCGCGTGACCTCCAATTTGGCCAATGATGCCGAGCTTGTAGGCTGGGCGATGTGCCAGGGCAAGATGGGTCCTGCGGTCAAGCAGCGCTACGAGGCAATGCTTGAGCAAGATCCCGAAAACGCCCGATTTAAGATGCTGCTCGACAACTGGGTTGCCGCGAAGGATCACCCCACCAAGGAGGATCTGGACAACATGGCCGCAGCCGCAAAGAAGGCCGTGCTGGGCGAGTAGCTTCGCCGTTCGCGGTCCTTCGTGCAAAACAATACAAATGTGAAAGCCTCGAAATTCTCGGGGCTTTTTCATGACACGAGGGCGCCCCTTTATTGATGGAAGGCCTAGTAAGCTGATTGTTCTATGCCCGGATGTGTGCGGAGTGGGATGGGATTTCCGGATGGGTGGGGTTGCGGAAGCTGCGTCCCGGAATTTGCCTTTGGAATGGGATGCAGTTTCCGGTTGAGAGGCTCTGTGGAAATTGCATCCCAGTATTCGGTCGAGAAACGGGATGCGGTTTCCCAACGGGGCCGCAAGCGGAAACCGCATTCCACTCCTGACGCGAATTCTGGGGCACGGCTTGCTGAGGGTTATGGGCTGCGAGCTATATGTGGCAGCATAAAACTCCAATAAGAGGGGTTAAAAATAAATGGTACATTCAGCAGTTAATTTTAATGTGGGGGGGGGTATGATTCTTTTGGTTGCGCATAATATCGAACCCCCTATTAATGAATCGTGTAGGGGTTAGTCACAGATATTGGATAAAACAGACTAATTTGGGGATAAATGACCACTTACGCCAAAATAAGTAGCATTTAGCGACAAAACATTGAAAAATGTGTAGCACATCGCTATGTTTTTATTACGAAAAGATTCCAAATTGGCTTATTTCGGACTCACTTTTCAAGCGCCTTGCGGTTCCTGTTGAAACTTGCTGACCTTTGGATGGGTCGAATAGGTTCTCAAGGGGGATGAATTATCACTTTGGCTGCGCGTAGACTCAAACGATTTATTGTACTTTTGAGTAGCTTGGCGTTCGCGCTTGTCATAGCCCTTGCCGTTGTTTCTTTTGTGCCTCGCGCATTTGGATACATGCCCTTTGCTGTGCTCTCGGGCTCTATGGAACCCGAGCTTCCCGTTGGCTCCATGGTGTTTGTTCGCCAGGTTGAGCCAGCGGATATTGCCGTGGGTGACAATGCAACCTTTTACCGATCGGATGGCGCCGTGGTGACGCACCAGGTGTACGAGATCGACCCTGCTGCGCAGATGATCGGCACGCAGGGCATTGCAAACAAAAATGCAGACGGAAGCATCATGCACGATGCCGAGCAGACGCCATTTTCGCGCGTGATCGGCACTGTTTCCTTTTGTGTCCCTTACCTGGGCTTCGTCAACGCTTATTGCACGACGATGCCTGGTTTGCTTGTTGTGGTGGCCGTTCTGGCGCTGCTGATCACGGCGTCGATAGTGCTCGATCGGATGGTTCCCGACGAGCCTGCGGGCAAGCATGCCCGTGTGCATGCGAGGGAGCGGCGTTCATAGCGGCAGGGAAAAGCGTCGGCGGCGGTAGGGGCCGTTGCCGGGGAAGACGATTCTCGAAAGGAAGAGAACGATGGAAAACAAGAAGAAAAAGCGCTACGGCATCATTGCCGCCCTGTTGCTGTTGGTGCTGGCTGCCGGCGTTGGTACCTACGCCTGGCTGACGGCGCAGTCGAGCCTGACCAACAACTTTACTACTGCAGGCATTAACAAGCCGACTACTGAACCCGATAACCCGAATAAGCCGCTTCCGGATGATAATGCTAAGGTCAACGGCAACCTGACCGAGACCAACTGGGTTGCTGGCTCCAAGCTCGCTCCCGGCGTGACTGTTTCCAAGAATCCCAATGTGGGTATTGGTAAGGGGTCCGAGAACGCTTATGTGTACGCTTTCGTGAAGAACGAGACGGCGTCTGATGCGGCCGCTGATTCCCATAAGACTTACTTCACCATTAATAAAGGCTGGAAAGCCGTTCAGGCAGATACCGTTACGGGAGAGTCGACTCATTATCTCGGTGGCCTTTTCGTTTATGTTGGCGATGGGACCGAGGCAACTCCGCTTATTGCCAGCAAGACCGAGGACAAGTGGACCGGTGAGCTGTTCAGCAATGTGACTACGCCCAAGGAGACCGAGCAAAAGGATTTCGCCAAGGATGCCAAGATGACGGTCAACTGCTTCGTTTACGCTGCAGACAGCACCACTGAGGGCTCGGCTGCGTCTGCTGAGACTGCTGCCAAGGCTTGGGCCAACGGCCTGAACTAGCCCCACCCCCACCGAGATCCCGGCCCGCCCCCACCCCTATATTCGGGCTGGGATCTCGGTCCCCCTTTTTATCGACGACTGGCGAACGTAATGCTCAATAATCTTTTCGACAATCAGAAACGCACCTTGGCGCTTGCTGCGATGGCGCTGTTGGCCCTGGCGTGCCTGTGCGGCACGCTGGCTTTTACCGTTGATATGGTTCCGGTGAACAACGTTCTATCGTTTGGCAGCGTGAAGGTACGAGTCTGCGAATACACCCTCAACGAGCAGGGCGAGGAGATTCCGTTTGAGCCCAACGAGCACGGGGACTATCCCGACACCAAGGCCGGGGGCTCTGACATCAGCCGCATTGTGCGCGTGGAGAACGCTGGCACGCAGCCTGAGTACGTTCGCGCGCGTCTGCGCATGACGTCGGTGGCGCCCGACGGTTCGAGCGCGGATGCTTCGGGCAGCGTTGCGTTTCATGTGAACGCGGGCGAGGGGTCCCCGTGGATCGATGGCGGCGATGGGTGGTACTACTACCGCGGATTGGCCGGGCGTGGCGGCACGCTCGACCCCGGTGCCATGACGGAAAGCCTCATGGACTCGCTGCGCTTTGTGGGCGACTACCACGATGCCGCGCGCGGCGGCTCATTCAGGCTCGATATCGATGTTCAGGCCGTGCAGGCCAAAAACCAGCAGACAAGCGATACCGCCCTCGACGTACTTGACGTTGTGGGTTGGCCGGAGGCGAACTAGCCTATGAAGATCAAGAATATGAACCGGGGTATGCTTAGCAGGCTGGTTGCCGTCGCAGCGATTGCCCTTTGCTGCGTTATGGCGCTGCCAACGGTGGTGCATGCCGAGGACGTGCCCGAGGGCCAAACCAAATTCCACATCAAAAACGAGGCTGACTTTTTGTCGTGCGTGGCGCTTTCGCGCGAGCGCGACACGTCCGATTGGCACGTCTATCTCGATAATGATATTGAGCTCGATGGTGAGGACATGAAGACCATCGTCTCGAATACGGTCAAGCACCTCTCCTTTGGTAATAAGGAGCATCCCTTTAAGGGCGTTTTCGATGGCCAGAACCATACCGTTAAAGGTCTGGACTACGCCAACAATATGTTGGATCCCGAGCGCGACACGGGCTTTTTTGCCGAGACCGATGGCGCCACCATCAAGAACTTCCTGGTCAAGGATGCCAACATTTGGGCTGACTTCCGCGGCGGCATTATCGTGGGCAGGGCCGTCAACACGCGCTTCGAAAACGTTATGGTCATGGAGAGCACGCTGCACGTGACCTGCGCCAACAATGCTCTCAACCTCATTACCAACGCAGGCTTTGAGGGCGGTCTCATTGCCGGCGAGCTCGACGGCTGCATCCTCTACAACTGCGAGGTTCGCGGCGGCCGTGCCGTCAACAATACAACCTCGGGCGTGCAGGCGCTCGGCGGTGAGGGTCTGTATATGGCGGCGTTTGCCGGCTACGTTAAGAACTCGACTATCGAGTACTGCCGCGTGACGCCGACGCGCAAAGACGACGGCTCGATTGCCGAGAAGGGCATGACCGACGTCACCAATAAGTACGACGTGGCCATTGGCGCCCTGGGCGGCAACAACGTGTACGCCTCGGGTTTTGTGGGCTGTATGGCGGGTGACGCCAAGATTATCGACTGCTTCTCGACGGCGCAGTGCTACAGCTATGCCGCGTCGTACGTGGGCGTTGTCGCCGTGACGCGCGCATGGACGGGTGGCCTGGCGGGCCGTATTTTGACCGCCGAGGGCAACGAGCTCGTTCGCAGCCATTTTGCGGGCGACTTGAGCTCGCGCCAGTACAACCCCATCGCCGTGATCCCCATCATCCAAAACGACGTGAACCTGGGCGGCATTGCTGCGCGCGCCAACAAGGGCGACGCGACGGTCACCGAGTGCTACTTTAAGCCGAGCGTGAGCCTTTCTGGCAATAGCCAGGGCAATCCTGCCAAAAAGAAGATCCCTTCGTTTGGCGGCGACGGTACCACCAAGGGCGACAGCTATGGTCCGTGGGATGACGAGCGCTACATCACGCGTGAGCTATGGGAAGAGCACGACTACGACTTCTGTGCCGGCACCATGCGCTCGACTGCCAATAACGATTATCTGGGCGGCGACCATGCAAACGAATGGGCGATGGATTACAAGCTGAATATCCCCGTGCATGGCCAAAGCGTTAAGGCGACGATTGATTTTCCCGGTGCGGGTACCGCGACAATTACGGCAACCAAACTCGGTATTGATCAGGCGACCTCGGATCCGTATGCCTTTGCCGTGAGCGCCGTGCTGGCGGGAACGGCTCAGGGCTTGGCCCAGGGCGATACATCGGTGACGTTTAGGCAGGACACCTCGGCGAAGCCCGCAGGTCTGACCGAGGCTAACGGTGGATACCGCTTTATGGGCTGGTTCCGCGAGCCCGGGGTTAAAGTGAACCGCATCGATCATGACAACAGATGGTTTAACGGCAAGACCGACGCCGATGCCGTTAAGGCTGGCAAGCAGGTCCAGAAGAACGAAGCGCACGAGAAAACGTCGACCTATACCGCCGATAATGCCAAGGGGGCCGACGGTTTTAAGGGCAACGACCTGTTTATCGCTTCGTACGAGGCACAGGTGCTGTTCTATAACGTCAAGGGCGAGACACTCGATTGTAAGAGTGGCGCCGCGCACGACAAGTCGACGGATTGGTATCGCTATGGTGTCGGTTTAAAGCCGGCTGCCCCTGCGGACCGCGGCGCTCTTTCTGCCAGCGCCACCTTTATCGGTTGGACAACGAAGCCGAGCGAAGAGGCTCAGATGAACGGTGGCTATGCAGCCATTACCTCGACCCAGCTCGCCGAGCTAAAAAATGCCGGCGCGTTCTATCCTGCCGGTACCGAGATTACCGTGCTTGGCCCGACCGACTTCTATCCGGTGTACAGCGACTACGTCTCGAACATCATGACAGTGTTCGAGGGCAATGAACGGGATGAGCTTGAAGATAAGACCCAGCGTGTCGGCGTGGGCAACACCCATGTCGATGTCCAGACTTCCGAGGATGGCGCCAGTGTCTATACAGTGCAGGTGCGCGGTGTAGACAATAAGCCCTTGTCCGATGGGGGCGCGTTGCCTGACGGCTACCGCTTCCTGGGCTGGTACGAAAACAAGCAGACTGCCGATGGGTCCGAGGTCGAGGTGCGCGTAAGCCGCGACCCCAGTTACACGCTTCCCGACAATGTGGACCTGACCGTTCCGCATACCTATACCGCGCGCTTTGAGTACCGCGTGGATTATTACGTCAAGTCTATGACGAACGATGCCTATAAGGAATCCAGACTCCTCTGCTCTGTGTGGAACGGGTACCAAACCTCGTTCAACGAGCAGGTCGGATCGAGCTACGTGCGGGAGAATATCGTGCACTGGGGTCCCGAGCACGTCTACCACGGACTGAAGGAAAACTATAAGGACGAATGCAATGAGGGGCGCTTTGGGGCAGAGACACTCATCGTGGCGCCTTTGAAGGCGTATTCGCATACGGTCAAAAACGATACAGGTGCGGATACCCGAAAAAATGTCATTGCCGATACGGATTTCCCGGGTTCGGGCACGCTGGATGACGAGTGGGTCGCAGGAGCGCTGAAGTTTTACTTTAGGCCGGCGAGCGAGCGATACCGCTTAAATTTCTGGACCCTCGAGCGTCAAGGCGGATACTGGACCTGCGTGGGCAACCCCGTTCAGAGCGAGATTGGCATCGATTCGGAGTATTACATGCGCGCCATGGTGACGACAAGCGTCAGCTTTTATGGCAAGGGCGGTGCCTCGGTTAAGAGTGTCACGCGACGCTATGAGGCCCCGTTGCTGCTGGGCTCCGATAGCACCTACACCTATAAATATCCGTTTATCCATACCAATCAGACGGTAAACGACAAGCCCGAGGGCGGAAAGAAGGGCGACGTCAATCCCAATCTGACGCTTGAAGCCTCTCCGACCGATGCCGACATGGCCGTGGATGGCTATAAGTTCCTTGGTTGGATTTCGACCGCCGAGGTCCAGAAGGATTCTGACGTCTGGAACTATATCTATGATGTTGCCGGTGACCCCTATGTGACAAGTGATCCGGAAAAAGCGACGCCGTACTTGGCGACCAACGCGTCCAAGGTTACCCAGTGGCAGGATGCCTATCCCGTGTACGTAAAGTACGACGTTAGCTACACCACCAACCTGCACCGCAAGGGCTTTGACGGAACTAATGGGGTTAACGTACCCAACTGGGATATCAAGCCCACGCTGACCACGCAAGACGACGGGTCTGTGGTGGCTACGGTGAGTCCCGACATTACGACGACGGTGTATGCGGACGGAGCTGGTGGCACCTATCAGCTTAAGAAGCTCGAGATCGAGCTTTCCGACGGAACAGTAAAGAAACTTGAGCCGACGGGCGAGGGCGGCAATACCTATTCCTATCCCGTGGAGCCCGGAAAGCCCTATACGTTTGTGGCCTACTACACGCCCATTGCGGTGGTGTATCATCTCAACGACTCCGACGTTGACGGCAAGCTTGCCCAAGAGGGCGATAAGCTCGGTGACCTTAAAGATGGCATGCCGCTGCCAACGTATAACATTGGAGACATCGATGCTGCAACGGGCGCATACAACGCCTTCGTAGGTTGGACGGATAATAAGCCAGAGCCTAGCAGCGGTTATGTCGTTTGGTCGGACGGCGTTTCCATGGTGACTAAAAACACGGTGGTCAACGTCCCCATGGAGCTGTACCCGGTCTACCGTGCCAGCGCGGTAAGTGTCCAATCGAATATCGATGCTAATCTGGATGATCCCTATGCCGTACGCTCCCTTGCGCGTACCGACTCTGGTGATCAGATTTCGCTGGAGGTAAAAGCTGCAACTGAGGTTGTTGGCAAGGACGGCACCAAGTACGACTTTGTCGGCTGGTCGCGTGACTATACATCCGATGGCAACTACACCCTGATGACCGATGAGGAGAAGTATCCCCTCGAGGGTAATGAGCCCTTTAAGAACGTGACCTACACTGCGGTGTACAAGATTGCGCCGTATAAGGTGCGCTATCACGGTATCGACGGGTCGGTCATCTTTACGGCGACCGTCGACTCGGGCGATGAGCGCGCACAAGACGGCAAGTCCGGTTTTATCCACACGGTCGATGTCCCTAAAATGGACGAGAGCGGCAACCCCGTCTATGACAAGGACGGCAACCCCGTGATGGAGCAAAAATCCGTGGCATATGACCCGGATGCCCACTCCAAGATCGTTGCGCTGCTCGATGAGCAGGCGGCCGCCAATGGCGATAAGCGTGAACTCTTCTTGGAATGGCGATATGTGGGTGCCGAAGGTGCTGCGGAGGCTTGGGATACGTTTAAGGACGAGCCGGTCAAGGGCGATATGGACCTGTATCCCGTGACGTATCGCGTGGTTGCCAACGATACGTCTGATGGAAAGCCCGAAAACATGACCGCGCAGCTTAAGTGGCTGCTCGATCCTTCCGCCGCCAACACCGTCGACGACGCCGCCGATAAGGCGCCGTTTAAGGTCTGCTTTGCCAAGCCGTTTATGGGAACGCAGTTGACCGTCACGGTAACGCGGGCAAGCTACGGCCCTGGTGCAGAGGAAGCTCCCGTGGACGGCAAGTTTGTCTCGCTCTACAGTCTGGGTTCGGGTAATGGTTCGTTTGACCTGGCCAACCGTCTGGAGTCCAAGAAGACGGGCGAAGGCGATCAAGGTGCCGGCAACGCTGTGTTTAACTTTGATCAGACTCATACGTTGACGATCGTTAAAAAGACAACCGATGCCAGTGCCATGGGACAAACGTTTCGCTTTAAGGTGACGCGAAAGATGCCGCAGGATTCTTCTGCCGAGACGCGCACGGTCGAGGTGAAAGTTGGCGAGCAACACGACGAAAACGGTGAGGTCTGCTATGTCGGCAGCGTGCAGTTTGCCGCGCCTGCGGGCGTCTATACCGTCGAGGAAGACACAGCTTGGGCATGGCGTTACGAGGGCGAGTTGAGTACGCCGGGCAAGGCGCCCGGCAAATCTGCCGAGTTGACCATCTCGTCCGCCTCGAGCGTGGGCGACACGGTGGTGACGTGCGTTAACACGCGCGCGAAGGACAAATGGGTCGATGGTGGCTCGCGTGCCAAGAATGTTTGGGAAAACGGCACGCTGAAGAAGGAGGACCAGGATGACTAAGCGCAAGCAAATCGTCGCCCTCCTTGTCGGCGTTCTTCTTTTGGCTGGCGCTGCCGGCACCTTTGCCTGGCTTTCGGTTACGGGCGTGCTGGTCAACGAGTTTGGCTTTGGTTCGGTGGCGCCCTCGGTAGACGAGAAGCTCAATGGCAACGTGAAGAGTGACGTCACGATTACAAACAAGGGCTCGGCTCCGGCATACCTGCGTGCTGCGGTGGATATCTACTGGCAGGACCAGGATGGCGCGCGCCTGTGGGATGAGCCGGTTGCGGGAACGGACTACGTTATTGAGTGGGGCAACGTGTCCGATGCGTCTGCTTCCAACAGCGCCTCGTCTTGGGTTGCCGCGTCCGACGGATTCTACTATTGGACATCTTCCGTTGCGCCGATGGACAAAACCGGCGTGCTCATCAAGAGCGTGACTGAGAGGAAGGCGGATGGCAAGAACCTGGTCGTCGACATTTCGACCCAGGCAATTCAGTCCACGCCCGATGACGCAGTTACAGAGGCATGGGGCTGTACGGTCAAGGATGGCGTGCTGGTGCCGCCGCATGGAGGTGCGTAAGTATGGCCTCTCCGATTCGTAAAGACGTTGCGTGTTTCTTGCATTGCGCGATGGCGGCAATCGTCTGCCTTATCGCGCTCGCCGTTCCTGCACGTGCGTTTGCTGACATTCCCACGATTGCCTATGACGGAAATGCACGCCAGCTAACGGTATCGGGAGCAACGGACTCCTCGGGGGAGCCCGATCTGTTTCCAGCCTTTAAAGGTCTAATGCCCGGCGATGTACGCGAGCAACAGATTGGGGTTCGTGCCACGGGTGTAAAGTCCCAGGTACGTGTGTTTGTGCGGGCTGTTGTCGATCACGAGACGGCACATCTGCTGTCGCCCATTACCCTAACGGCGTCGGCGGCCGATGCGTCTGCCGGTTGGCTCCAGACGGGAACGCCGGGCAGCGTGTTTGCCTATCCCACGCAGGTCGCAACGTTTACGAGCGATGGCAGCACGGTACTCAATTTGCAACTAAGTGTCCCGACGTCGGTGGGCAACGAGCTTGCCGACGCAAACAAGGCAATTCGCTGGGAAATCACCGCCGAAGACGATGGCGAGAAGATCCCCGTACAACCTGCTGGCAGCAAGAAGCCCGGCTTGCTTGGTCTGGCGGCAACGGGCGACAACACGCTCGCTTTGCTTTTGGTGTTGCTGGCGCTTGCCATCATCGCTTTTATAGCCGCGCTTCTTTTGTCCCGGAGGAACAAGCGCTAGGTCCATCTTCTAAACGCAACGCCCTCCTGGGCGGCGGGCACGAAGTTCCCTGCTCTACAGTCCTGCGCAAGACGAAGGCCACATTAAGT